>Ga0196970_1000374_pt1 | contig 55789 bp, 52 predicted proteins | sample S1v_513CmetaG_FD_148672 | JGI IMG/M metagenome (GOLD analysis project Ga0196970, IMG submission 148672) | Soil microbial communities from Anza Borrego desert, Southern California, United States - S1+v_5-13C | ecosystem: Environmental > Terrestrial > Soil > Desert | place: USA: California...
GGAATGAGGTCGCCGCCTACGCCCCTTCGCCGGGCCCCCCCCCAACCCTCCCCCACGGACGCGGGGGAGGGCTTTAATTCCTCCCCCCGCGAAGTGGGGGGAGGTTAGGAGGGGGGCCCGGTGCGACCACATTTTTCATCCGCTGCGGGTCGGCAAAGCCGGTGGGAAACTCAACCCAACCTACGGGCCGTTGGGAGGCTCAAAGGAACGTCTCCACCAGTGCCGCGAACTCCTCCGGGCGTTCGGCGTGCACCCAGTGGCCGGCGTCCAGGATCATCTCGACCTGGGCGGCGGGGAAGTGGTGGCGGATGGCCGGAGCCTGCTCGGGCACGATGTAGTCCGACTTCGAGCCGCCGAGGAACAGCGTTGGTCCGTCGAAACGGGCATTTCCCAGATCGGGGAAGCCGATCAGGTCGTCCATGCCGGCGGCGATGGCGTCCAGGTTGATGCGCCAGTGGAAGCGGCCCTGCCCCATCACGAGGTTCTGCAGCAGGAAGGAACGCAGCGGCGCCTCCGGCACCGCATCGGCAAGCTGCGCCTCCACCTCGGAGCGGCGGGTGCAGCCTTCCAGGTCGGCGCGCTTCATGGCGGCGACGTACGGGGCGTGGGTGTGGGTGTAGCGGACCGGGGCGATGTCCACCACCACCAGCCTCTCGACCCGCGCGGGGTGCTTGAGGGCAAGGGTCATGGCCGCCTTGCCGCCCATGCTGTGCCCGACCACCGCGGCGCGCGGGTACCCGCGGTCGTCGAGGAAGCGCAGGATGTCGTCCGCCATCTCCGGATAGCTCATGGTCCCGGCCCAGGGCGCGCCGCCATGGTTGCGCAGGTCGAGCGCATAGACGTGCCGGTGCTCGCCGAAGCGCTTGGCGAGCGTCTGCCAATTACGCGCCGAGCCGAACAGCCCGTGCAGCACGATGAGCGGGGTGCCGCCGACGGACTCGCCGGCTTCGAGGTAGGAGAGCGGAAGGCCCTGTGACATGGTGGTTCCGTGCGGTGGTGCTCACGGGGCGCGATCCTAGCGCGGATCGGTAGTGACGAAACACAAGGAATCGGTAGGATGCGCCGCGCCGGGCTGAAGCCGGCGCCGTAGATTTGGGGATCCCGTGCTTCGCAACATCCTGTCCGTCGGGGGACTGACGCTGGTCAGCCGCATTCTCGGTTTCCTGCGCGACATCCTCACCGCTGCCCTGCTGGGTGCCGGGCCGGTGGCCGACGCCTTCTTCGTGGCGCTGCGCCTGCCGAACCATTTCCGCGCGCTGTTCGCCGAAGGTGCCTTCAGCTCCGCCTTCGTTCCGCTGTTCTCGGCCACGCTGGTGCAGGACGGCCGGGAGGGTGCCAAGCGCTTCGCCAAAGAGGTGCAGGCGGTGCTGCTGCTGGTGCTGGGCGTGCTGACGATCGTCTTCATCGTCATCATGCCCTGGTTCATGCTGGTGTTCGCACCGGGCTTCGCCGACGAGCCGGAGAAGTTCGACCTGGCGGTGCTGTTCACCCGCATCACCTTTCCGTACCTGCTGTTCATGTCGCTGGAATCGCTGCTGGCCGGTGTGCTGAACGGCGTCGGCCGCTTCGCGGCCGCGGCCGCAGCACCCATCCTGCTGAACGTCTGCCTGATCGTGGCGATGGTCGCCGCGGCGCCGTTGATGCCCACGGTGGGGCACGCGCTGGCCGTCGGCGTGTTCGTCGCCGGGTTGGTGCAGTACCTCTATGTGGCGTGGGACGCCGGCAAGGTCGGCATGATGCTGGGCCTCGTCCGGCCGCGGCTGACGGCGGGGGTGCGGCGGTTCCTGAAGCTTATGGGGCCGGCGGCGCTCGGGTCCGGGCTCACGCAGATCAACCTGTTCGTCGATACGCTGATCGCCTCTCTGCTGCCGACGGGCGCGGTGTCGTACTTGTACTACGCCGACCGCTTGAACCAACTGCCGCTGGGCGTGATCGGCATCGCCATCGGCACCGTGCTGCTTCCGGAGATGGCGCGCCGCATCAAGGGTGGCGACGAAGCCGGCGCGGTGGAGAGCCAGAACCGTGCGGTGGAGTTCACGCTGGTGCTGACGCTGCCGTGTGCGGCGGCGTTCCTGGTGTCGGCGCTTCCCATCCTGTCGGTGCTGTTCCAGCATGGCCGCTTCGGCCCCACCGACGCGGCGCAGTCGGCCGCCACCCTGCAGGCCTACGCCCTGGGACTGCCGGCGTTCGTGGTGATCCGCTCGCTCGTCTCCGGCTTCTTCGCCCGGCACGACACGGCGACGCCGGTGCGGGTGGCGGCGGTGGCGATGCTGACCAATGTGGCGCTGAAGGTGGCGCTGATGGGACCGCTGGCACAGGTGGGGCTGGCGGTGGGCACCTCGGTGGCCGCCTGGGTGAACGCCAGCCTGTTGGCGTGGCTGCTGCACCGGCGCGGCCTGTTCGCCGCCGACGCTCGGCTGAAGCGCGCCCTGCCGCGCATGGCCGTGGCGACCGTGGCGCTGGGCATGGCGCTGTGGCTCGGCCAGACCGCGTTGTCGCCCTGGCTGGGGGCAGCGGACCTGCCGCTGCGCGTTGCGGGGCTGGCGCTGCTGGTACTGCTAGGGGTAATCGTCTACGGCACTCTTGCCGTGGTGCTGGGGATGCTGCGCCGCTCCGACCTCGGCCGCCTGCGACGGCGCAGGGCGTGAAGGCTCTCCCTTGTCGCAAGGGGGGCTCAGTGTTTTCATTGCCCGGATTAACCAATGGGGTTAAATCTTAGGCGACAGGGCGAAACCCTTTGGGATGCCATGACGGACATCGACGACCTGCTGGGTTCCAGCTCCTCCGGTGGGGATGACGCGGGGCAGTTTGCCATCGGCGACGCGCCAGTGGAGATCAAGGTGGTGATCGGCACCGCGACGCTGCGCGTGCGCGACCTGCTGAAGCTCGGCCGCGGCGCTGTGGTGGAACTGGACCGTCATCTCAAGGACCCGACCGACGTCTATGTCGAGGGCGTGCTGGTCGCTCGGGGCGAGGTGGTGATCGTCGACGACAAGATCGGCGTGACGCTCTCCGACTTCGTCAAGTCCAGCCGAGAGTGGAAGCGCTGACGCCTCAGCGCTGCCCGGGCTGCTCGGCCACCTCCACATCCCGCCCCTTGTCCTTGTTGGCGACCGCCTTTTCGGTGGGCCGCTTGCCCTTGACGGTTTCGATCTTCACCGGGACCACGCCGGCCTCCTCCATGCCAAGCACCGCGGCGGCGCGCTTGGACAAGTCGATGATGCGGCCGTCGATGTACGGACCGCGATCGTTGATCTCCACCTGCACTGTCCGCCCGGTTTCCAGGTTCGTCACCTTCACCTCCGTGCCCAACGGCAGCGTGCGGTGCGCGGCGGTCAGTGCGTGCTGGTCAAAGCGTTCGCCGCTGGCGGTTTTGCGCCCATGGAACTCCGGCCCGTACCAGGACGCCTTGCCGGTCTGCGTGAAAGCCGGGCGGTATGCGGCGGCAACGGCCTGAGTCTCGCGATCCAGTTCGGCGACGAGAGACGTGTCGGGGAGGGGCGCCTGGTCGTTCGGTTCGCAGCCGGAGAAGGGAGCATTCGGACAGAGGCTTTCGGCCTTCTCCCGGCCCACGGCCATATCGGGGAGAGTCGCCAGTATCAGAGCCAGTCCGGCAAATGCAACGAGGCGTGCTCCTTTCGCTGCCGTCTGCAAGTTCGTTCGCATCACCGTTCCTTCCATAGCAGACTGCCTGGGGTCCTTCCGTTGGCGAACCTTCGGGCGGTGCGAGGGCGGAACAAGGGAATCGCTGCAAAGGTTCCTGTACATACACCAGAGTGCAGTGGTGGCGATGCCTTCTCATGCCGGCGGGCGAAGCGATGGCAAAAGGGAAAGAGATCTTTGTTTCAGAAATGATTCGATGATATTTTGTTTGTGACGGTTCACTATTATTGAGGAGTGACTTGGATTATTGTTGAATGCAAAAGAGGTCTGGGTGTCAGGTTGTATGACTAAAGCCAGAGGCGCAGGACGCAAAGGCTATCGTGGCGTCAACCCCACGGCACGGCTGCGTCGAGAATGGGCTTACCTGCTCGAGTTACCACTAAGGCCCCGGCTATGCTGCTGCCTGAGCGAACCGTGTACAGCGGGTAGCTATGGCACCTTCCATGTGTTGTCGTGTTGGTTTGGGGCGGCAGGGGGAACGCCGTGGAGGGTACGATGGCCGAAACCAGCTTGAAGACGCTCGATTCCGCCCAATTGCCGTCCGGTACGGCAGAACGGAAGTATCTCGCATCCGGGAAGCATGTGGCGATGCGGCTGTGGGACGTGGTGCCGGGGGACGGCGCTCCGGCGAGCCGGCGCGAGTACGAAACCGTTGGGTTCGTCATCGGCGGCCGGGCGGAGTTGCACATCGAAGGACAGGTGATCCAGCTTCGGCCCGGGGATTCCTGGGTCGTGCCGAAGGGGGCCGAGCACACCTACCGGGTGTTGGAGCGTTTCCAGGCGGTCGAGGCGACCGCTCCGCCGGCCCTGATCCAGCGGCCCACGGATTGAGCGGCCTGCGGCGGATTCGCGCCATCGCTTGACGGCAGCGGCGATGCTTTGCTTTCGTGCGGGGGTTGCCCCTGGAGGCCCCGCCGATGCCGGACCTGTTGCCGCCCTGCTCACCCCGCGTCTTTCACAACCCACGCGCGGATCTGGAGCGCGCCTACGGGCCTTCGGAGCGCGCCATCCTCAGCCGTGCCGCCTTCGAGGAGGCGTACGCCGAGATCACCGCATGGCCGGGCTACGCCCCGACTCCGCTGCGCTCGCTGAAGGGCTTGGCGAAGGCGTCTGGCATCGACCGGCTCTGGTACAAGGACGAGAGCGCGCGCTTCGCGCTCGGCAGCTTCAAGGCGCTGGGCGGGGCCTATGCGGTGCTGCGCCTGCTGGCACGCGAGGTCTCTGCGCGGGCGCCGGGCGTGCCGGTCACGGCGCTGGACCTGGTGGTCGGGCGCTATGGCACGATCACCCGCTCGATCACCGTCACCACCGCCACCGACGGCAACCACGGCCGCTCGGTCGCCTGGGGCGCCCAGGTGTTCGGGTGCAATTGCGTCATCTACGTGCCGGCGAAGTGCTCCATCGGCCGGCAGCGTGCTATCGAGGAATACGGCGCCCGCGTCGTGCGCGTGGACGGCACGTACGACGACGCGGTGCGGCAGGCGGCGGCGGACGCGGCGGCGCAGGGGTGGTTCGTGGTCTCCGACACCTCCTATACTGGCTACATGGACGTCCCGCGCGACGTGATGCAGGGCTACACCGTGATGGTGGAAGAGGCGATCTCCCAGCTTCCCGCCAGCGAGCGCCCGACGCATGTCTTCGTGCAGGGCGGCGTCGGCGCGTTGCCGGCTGCGGTGTGCGGCCATCTGTGGGAGACCTGGGGGCGGCAGCGCCCGCGCTTCGTCAGCGTCGAGCCGCACGGCGCCGACTGCCTGTACCGCAGCGCCGTCGCCGGGCGCCCGACGGCGGCCGCGGGGAACCTGGAGACGGTCATGGCCGGTCTGGCCTGCGGCGAGCCTTCGCTGCTCGCCTGGGCGATCCTGGAGCGCGGCGCCGACGACTTCATGACCATCGACGACGAAGCCGCCGTCGCCACCATGCGCCTGCTGGCCGCGGGCAGTGCCGGCGACCCTCCGGTGGTGGCCGGCGAGTCCGGCGTGGCAGGGCTGGCAGCGCTGCTGTGCGCCGCCGGCGATCCCGAGGCGCGCGCCGCGCTGAGCCTCGCGCCCGACGCACGGGTGCTGGTGTTCGGCACGGAAGGAGCCACCGACCCCGCGGTCTACGAGGAACTGGTGGGGCGCAAGGCGGAGGTCGTCCGCGGCCGGTGAGACGTCTGCTGCAGGGCCAAGCCGTGAAGGCTGCCCGTCAGCAGATGGTCGATCAATTCCACCACACCCTCTCCCGCACCGCCTCGCGTCACCAGATCCGCGTCCTCGCGCACCGAGGGGACGGCATCGGCCACCGCCACCGCAACGCCGCACAGCTCCAGGAAGGAATGGTCGTTCTCCGCGTCGCCGATGCCAACCACGTGCGAGGGGGCAAGCTGCAGCTCGTGAAACGCCAGTTGCAGCCCCTTGGCCTTGGTCATCTCCGCCGGCAGTACCATGATGGCGCCCTTGTTGAACTCCAGCTCGTTGTCGAGCGCCAGTTCGCGGAAGGTGTCCACCACGGTCTTCTCGTACGGGGTATGGGTGGCGAGGATCACCTGCCCAACCGTCAACGGCACGCCCTTGCGGTGCAGAGCCTCGATGGCCTGCGCCGACGGCGGGGGGCCCAGGGGCGTGGTGTCGCCGCTGCCGGGGGAGTGCACCACGCATCCGTCTTCGGCGACGATTCGGTCGAACACGGCCATCTCCGGAAAGACGGTGCGCAGATCCTCCAGAATGCGGCCGGTGACCAGGACCAGCTTGAAGCCGGCTTGCTTCACACGGTTCAGCGCGGCAAGCGTGGCGGGGTCGACGTGGCCGTGCTTGGCGAGCGTGCCGTCGTAGTCGGCGGCAAGGGCGGTGTACTGCATGGCTCCCTCCAGGCGAAGCAGTCCCATGGTTAAGACAGCCAAGACGGGGCTTTGGTTGCCGATCCCTTGCGGGAGAGTGCCGAACCCGTCACCATGATGGAAACCGGCTACAAGGTTCTCCAGGGATGGAACAGGAACAGCGCTTCTTCGAACCGCTCGACGTCGCCGTGTATCCGCGCTTCAGCGGGTTGCCGACCTTCATGCGCCTGCCGTACGTGAGCGACCCGGCGCTGGTGGACATCGCGCTGATCGGCGTGCCGTGGGACGCCGGCGTTACCAACCGCCCCGGTGCGCGGCACGGCCCCCGCGAGATCCGCAACCAATCCAGCCTGATGCGCCGCGTCAACCACCAGACGCGGATCTGCCCCTACGACCTGGCGCGCATCGCCGACCTGGGCGACGTCAGCGTCAACCCCTGCGACATGGACGAGACCATGGACCGGGTGGTGGACTTCTACCGTAGGGTCGGCGAGGCCGGCGCCCTGCCGCTGTCGGCCGGCGGCGACCACATGGTGTCGTTGCCGATCCTGCGCGGGCTGTCGGACGGGACGCCGCTGGGGCTGGTGCACTTCGACGCGCACTCCGACACCACGGACAGCTACTTCGGCGGCACCAAGCTGACGCACGGCACCCCCTTCCGCCGCGCCATCGAGGAGGGGCTGCTGGACCCGAAGCGGATGATTCAGGTGGGCATCCGCGGCTCCATGTTCGACCTGCGCGACCTGGACTTCGCCATCGAGGCGGGCGTGCGCATCATGTTCATCGAGGAGGCGTTCGAGCTGGGCACGTCCGGTGTGGTGCAGGAGATCCACCGGGTTGTCGGCGACGCACCCTGCTACCTGACGTTCGACGTGGACTGCCTCGATCCGGTCTACGCGCCGGGAACCGGCACGCCGGAGATCGGCGGCTTCTCCACCTTCCAGGCGCAGCAGATGCTGCGGGGGCTGCGCGGCCTGAACTATGTCGGCGCCGACGTGGTGGAGGTGGCGCCGCCCCTGGACCCCACCGGCAACACGGCGCTGGTCGGTGCCTCCATCATGTTCGAGATCCTCTGCCTGCTGGCCGAGACGGTGGGCAGGCGCAACGGGAGATGCTGAGCGTGAATCCGTTCGTCAGCGCGGTCGAGGCGCCGCCCATCGCCGAGGCGTGGCGTTGGGTGCAGGAGCGGGAATTCCCCGCGGACAAGCCGCTGATCGACCTCTGCCAAGCCGTGCCCGACTACCCGCCGGCGAAGGAACTGAGCGCCTATCTGGCGGAGCAGGTCAACGCCTACGACACCGCCCGCTACACGCCCATCCCTGGTGTGCCGGAGCTGCGCACGGCGCTGGCCGTGCGGATGACCGACCTCTACGGCGGCTCAGTGCGCCCGGCGGAGGTGCAGATCACCGCCGGCTGCAACCAGGCCTTCGTGATCGCGGTGATGACGCTGGCGAAGGCGGGCGACAACATCATTCTGCCGGTACCGTGGTACTTCAACCACAAGATGACGCTCGACATGCTGGGGATCGAGGCGCGCCCGCTGCCCTGCCGGCCGGAGCGTGGCCTGGTGCCGGACCCGGCCGATGCAAAGCGGCTGATCGACGAGCGCACGAAGGCGCTGGTGCTGATCACGCCCAACAACCCCACCGGCGCCATCACGCCGCCCGACACCATCGCGGCCTTCCATGACCTGTGCGCCGGCCGGGGTATCCATTTCCTGCTGGACGAGACCTACCGCGACTTCCCGGACAGCGACGCAGCGCCGCACGATCTGTTCCGGCGGCCGGACTGGGGCCGCACGCTGGTCCACCTCTACAGCTTCTCCAAGGTGTTCAGCTTGGCCGGCTACCGGGTCGGCGCCATCGTGGCTGGGCCGGAACTGCTGGAGCAGGCGGCCAAGGTGCTGGACTGCCTCGCCATCTGCGCACCGCACGTCGGGCAGAAGGCGGCGATCTTCGGGCTGGAGAACCTGAACGGTTGGGTGGCGGCGCGGCGCGCCGACATCGCCGCCCGCGTGGTGGCGTTCAAGGGCGCCATGGGCGACGGGCGCACGGGGTACGAAATCGCCAGCATCGGCGCCTACTTCGCCTTCGTGCGGCACCCCTTCGCGGGGCGGCCGGCCATGGAGGTGGCGCGGGAACTGGCCGATCGCCACAACATCCTGTGCCTGCCCGGCCCGATGTTCGGCCCCGGCCAGGACGCCTACCTGCGCTTCGCCTTCGCCAATGTGGACGCGGCGATGATGCCGGAGATCGCGCGCCGGTTGGCTGCGAAGGAATGATGAACCCGCAGTAAAACTAAGGTCTAAAATCCACAAGACGACTCTGGTTGTTGGCAATCAAGGAAAGTATGTGGCTGACGCCCTTGATGTTAATCAAGCACGCCATGCGTGCTGAATATGGCAGGTATTTTTGCGTTCGTTCGATCGATGGACGGGGGTAAATTGGTGCGGTCAAATCCATAATCAAAAAATGGAGATTGATCGTGACCGATCAAGCCATCAGCGCATCCGAGTACTTGGTGGAGAATAAGGCGCACGCCGAGCATCGTGGCGAGACGCCGCTGACCTTCCTTGGGTTGGCGCTTTTGTTGATCATGCCGTTGGGCATCATTTTCCATCCGGAGTGGCTGGGAACGCTGGCCGAGGTGGGCACCCTGGTTGCGGGCGTGACCATCGTGGGTCTGACGCGCCAGCGGAAAGCCTGACGACGATGGGCCCGCCGGGGGGCGGGCCCATCGTCCTTCATTGAGGAATGCTCAGCGGATCAGGTGCGTGACTACGTTGGCACCGGTGGCGGTGAGGCTGTCGGCGGTCTCGCGATAGTCCATGGCGCCGGAGAAGCCGCCAACCGCCTTGACGTGCTCGATCCAGTTCTTGGACGCGCCCAGCGACATCAGGCGGCTGACCATAATCGTGGTGGTGCGCAGCGTCATCCTGCCATCCTCGGCCAGGCGCGGAGCGTGCACCATGAACTCGGCCGATGGGGCGGCATAGCGCGGGTAGCCGGCCAGGAAGACGCCGACGCACATGCTCTCGCAGCTCTCGCCGCCGCGCACCCGGGTGGCGACGGGGCGGCCGTTCCCGCGCTCGGCGAGGACCAGGTCGATCATGCGGTAGCCAGCGGAGGTGAAGCCGCCGGGGCTGGATAATTCGATCACCACCGGCAGCGAGCGGGGCAGGGCGCGCATGATATCGGAGAAACGCTGCTCCGCTCCCTTGGTGATGATGCCGTCGATGCGCAGGACCGCAGTGCCGTCGGACACCGTCTGGAAGACGGCGGCGTCGGGAAGGCTCGGCGTGCCGGGGCGGCCCACCGCCGCAGTCTCGGCCATCGCGGAGCCCGTGGCCGTCGCGGCCAGCAGAGCGGTCAAGAAGGTCACCCGAGCAACAACGCGAACCAGCATTCCATCCTCCTCGGAACGAGAGGAAGAATTGCCGGAAAGGTTTACGGGTTGGTTAACGTGCGTCCTGTCCGAAAGAGGTAGGCAGCACTTTCCAGACTCAGTCGGAAACAAAGTGTTCAAAAAGCCCACTGTCTCTATGGAAAATTAAAGGCCGACGGCTGAGCCGCTTCCATTTTGTTTCGTCACCCTATCTTCGTTTTCCGGGTCGACTTGATGTCAATGTTGCTGAAATCAACGCGTCATGCAAGCTTGACCTCGGCTTTACTTGCTGCAACGCAGTGTCGGGATCGGGCCTTGCGGGCGTGCGCGCACTCGTCCATCATCATTGAAAAATAACGTGAAACAGGGAAGAGACGCCCAGCGATGTCCGTCGCCAATGCTGCACTGCCCGCGCTCCTGATCGAGGGCGTGACGTGTTCCTTCGCCTCCGCGCACGAGAAGGGGGCCGTCTACACGGCGGTTCGAGACGTGCGCTTCACCGTCGCCGCCGGTGAGTTCGTCTCCATCGTCGGTCCGACGGGCAGCGGCAAGTCTACCATCCTCAATGTCATCGCCGGCCTGCTGACGCCTAGCGCCGGCCGTGCGGTGGTGTTCGGCGAAGCGCTGGCCGGCATCAATCCGCACGCCGGCTACATGTTCCAGGCGGACGCGCTGATGCCCTGGAAGTCGGCGCTGGACAATGTGGCCGCCGGTCTGGAGTTCCGCGGCGTACCGCGGGGCGAGGCGCGCGAGCGGGCGCGGCCGTGGCTGGCGCGCGTCGGGCTGGATCGTTTCGGCGACCGCTTCCCGCATCAGCTCTCGGGCGGCATGCGCAAGCGGGTGGCGCTGGCCCAGACGCTGATCGTCGATCCAAAGATCATCCTGATGGACGAACCGTTCTCGGCGCTGGACGTGCAGACACGCCAACTCATGGAGAACGAGCTGCTGGACCTCTGGTCCGCCGACCGCAAGTCCGTCGTGTTCATCACCCACGACCTGGAGGAGGCCATCGCGCTGTCCGACCGGGTGCTGGTGCTGTCGGCCGGGCCGGGGGCGCGGCTGATCGGCGAGTACCGCATCGACATCGACCGGCCGCGCGACGTGGCCGACATCCGCATGACCCCGCGTTTCCTCGACCTCCATCGCGAGATCTGGTCCCAGCTCCGCGACGAGGTGCTGAAGGGCTACGCCCAGACCAAGCTGCAATGAGGGCACGGAATCGCATGGCCGCCTCGACCCGACCCAAGCGCCTGCCCGGCCGCCCGGCGATCCTGCTGTTGCAGGTCTTGGTGCTGATCGGCTTCTTCCTGCTGTGGCACGTGCTGACCGCCACCAATATCATCAGCCCCTTCTTCTTCGGCACGCCGCTGGCGGTTCTGGAGCGCACGTGGAAGGATTTCGCCTCGGGGGCGATCTATTATCACCTCTACATCACGCTGTTGGAGACGCTGCTGGCCTTCGTCATCGGCACGGTGGCGGGGATCGTCTTCGGCTTCTGGTTCGCCCGGGCGCCGCTGGTGTCGGCGGTGTTCGACCCGTACATCAAGGCCATCAACGCGCTGCCTCGCGTGGTGCTGGCGCCGATCTTCGCGCTGTGGCTGGGGCTGGGCATATGGTCCAAGGTGGCGCTGGGGGTCACGCTGGTTTTCTTCATCGTCTTCTTCAACGTCTACCAGGGCGTCAAGGAGGTGAGCCCGGTGGTGCTGGCGAACGCCCGCATGCTGGGCGCCAGCTCGCGCGACCTGCTGCGGCACGTCTACCTGCCGTCGGCGCTGGCCTGGGTGTTCTCCTCGCTGCACACGGCGGTGGGCTTCGCCATGGTCGGCGCCGTGGTGGGCGAGTACCTGGGGTCGGCCGCCGGCCTGGGCTACCGCATCCATCAGGCGGAGGGCGTGTTCGACACGGTGGGCGTGTTTTCGGGCATGCTGGTGTTGACCATCTTCGTCATCGCCATCGACGCCATCGTCACGGCCATCGAGAAGCGCTTGCTGCATTGGCGCCCGCAGGAGGCCCACACGACGGGGGCGCAGGGATAAACTAAGGGAGGAAAATGAATGCGTTTCGCAACCATGTTGGCCGCCGCGGCGGTCGCGCTGTTCGTCGGAGGCGGCGCCGCCGTCGCCCAGCAACTGGAGAAGAAGGACCTCAAGCTGGCGGTGGGCGGCAAAGCGCTGCTGTACTACCTGCCGCTGACGCTGGCCGAGCGGCTCGGCTACTTCAAGGAAGCCGGGCTGAACGTTGAGATCAGCGACTTCGGCGGCGGCGCCAAAAGCCTCCAGGCGCTGGTCGGCGGCTCGGCCGATGTGGTGACCGGCGCCTTCGACCACACCATCCAGATGCAGGCCAAGAACCAGCCCATCGTCGCCGTGGTCGAGCTGGGCCGCTTCCCCGGCATCGTGCTGGCGTCGGTGAAGAAGGCCGGCGAGATCAAGGACGTCAAGAGCCTGAAGGGCAAGAAGATCGGCGTCACCGCGCCAGGCTCGTCGACCAACTTCATGGTCAACTACATGCTGGTGCAGAACGGCCTGAAGCCGGAGGACGTGTCGTTCATCGGCGTCGGCGGCGGCCCCAGCGCCGTGGCGGCGGTGAAGCGCGGGGAGATCGACGCCATCTCCAACCTTGATCCCGTGATCAGCCAACTGGAGAACGACGGCGACATCGCCATCATCGCCGACACCCGCACCCTGGAAGGCACCCGTACGGTCTACGGCGGCCAGTACCCGGCGGCGGTGCTCTACATGAAGCCGGAGTTCGTCGCGCAGAACCCCAACACCACGCAGGCGCTGGTGAACGTCTTCGTGAAGACGCTGAAGTGGCTCGACAAGGCGAGCGCCGACGACGTGGTGAAGGTGCTGCCGGAGGAGTACTTCCTCGGCAACAAGAACCTGTACAAGACGGCCTTCCTGCACTCGAAGCCGACCTACTCGCCGGACGGCCGTTTCACTCGCGAGGGGGCGGAGGTCGCCTACAAGGTCCTGAAGGCCTTCGACCCGGCGGTCGCCGGCGCGTCCATCGACCTGTCCAAGGCGTACACCGATTCGTTCGTCGAGAAGGCGCACACGATGGTGAAGTGAGGGCTAAAAAACCCTCTCCCGCCTCTCGCGCCCGCGGAGCGGGCGCGAGAGGCGGGAGAGGGGTATTAGGGCGCAACGATTCAACTGGCAGCTCCAGCGTCCATTTGTTTCTATGCAACCGATGCAACGGCCCGACCTCGACATCGCCTGGCTGCGCGGCTTCCTCGCCGTGGCCGACACCGGCGCTTTTGCCGCAGCAGCGGCCAAGTTGGGCATTTCCGAAGACTCCCTGGCCGACCGCCTGCGCCGGATCGAGGAAAGCCTTGGCCGACCGCTGTTCGTCCATGGGGTGGAGGGGGTGCGACTCACGTCGGAAGGCGGACGTCTGCTCGACAACGCCCGCCGGCTGGTGATGCTGCACGACGACGCGGTGGCCTATGTCACCGACCCGGAAACCCAAGCCTCCACCCGCCTTGCCGCGATGGCGGATGTGGCGGGGCCGTGCAAGGACGTGTGTATGCGCGAGCTGCTGGCCGACGCCATCGGCTGCGTCAGCGAGGGGTTCGTGTTGTTCGACGACGAGGGACGCTTGGTCGTCTGCAACGAGCGTTATCGCAGCGCCTATCCGCTGCTGGCCGACCTGCTGCGCCCGGGCATCCGTTTCTCCGAGTTGCTGGGCAAGGCGGTGGAGCGTGGCGCCGCCGGGCCACAGCCCAGCCATCCCTCCCGCTGGATCGCCGAGCGGCTGGTGCGGCACACGCGCGGCGACGAGCCGTCCGATCATCGACTAGCCGACGGGCGCTGGTACCGCATCTCCGAGCATGCGACGCGCTCGGGCGGCGTGGTCAAGATCCTCACCGACATCACCGAGCTGAAGCGCCACGAGGCGGCGCTGGCCGAAAGCGAGGAGCGCTACCGCCGTTTGGTGGAGATGGCGCCTTACGGCATCGTGGTGTGGGACGGGGCGCGCGTGCGCTTCGCCAACCGCGCTGCCGCGCGGATCCTGGGCAGCGACGAGGGACTGTTCGACCGTCTGCCGCCGCCCGGCTCCGGCGAGGCGCCCGCGGAACCGGTTGAGGCGCACGCCACCGCGCCCGATGGGTCGGTGCGGGACCTGGAGGTCGGCATGCACGCCTTCGTGGTGGAGGGGGGGCCGGCGTGGTTCCTCGTCCTCAACGACGTCACCCGGCGCAAGCAGGCCGAACGCGCGCTGCACCAGGCGCAGAAGATGCAGGCCATCGGCGAGCTCGCCGGCGGCATCGCGCATGAGTTCAACAACATGCTGACGGCCATCGGCGGCTTCGCGCTGATGGCGCGCCGGGCGCCCGACGACCGCCCGCGCGTCGAGCAGTGCCTGACGGAGATCGTCAAGGCCACCGAGCGCGCCGCCGGCCTCACCGGCCAGCTCCTCAGTTTCGGCCGCGCCGGTCGGCCGGAGGCCGCCAAGCTGGTGCGCATCGCCGGGCTGCTGGACGATCTGCGCCGCTTCCTGCGCCCGATGCTGGGCGAGCGCTACGAGGTGCACACCGAGGTGCGTGATGCCGATGCCGTCGTGCTGATCGAGCCGGCACAGTTGCATCAGACGCTGGTCAATCTCGCCATTAACGGGCGCGACGCCATGCCGGATGGCGGACCCATCACCGTAGCGGTGGCCCGCCGGGAGCCGGACGCCGCCTTCTTCGCCCGGAACGGCGAGCTTCGCCGCGGCGCTTATGTGACGGTGGAGGTGCGCGACGCCGGCCAGGGCATTGCGCCGGACGTGCTGGACCGCATCTTCGAACCGTTCTTCACCACCAAGGAGCAGGGGGAGGGCACCGGCCTCGGCCTGTCGCTGGTCTACTCCACGGTGACACGCGCCGGCGGCGCGGTCGAGGTGGAGTCGGAGCCGGGGCACGGCACCACCTTCACGCTCTGGCTTCCGGCCGTGTTCGGCGCAGACGCGCCGCCCGCACCCTTCGACTTCGACGCGGAGGACGAGGAGGAGGGTCTGTCCATGGCCGCCAGCGTGCTGTTGGTGGAAGACGAGGAGCAGGTGCGCGACTTCATCCGCCTGACGCTGGAGGATATGGGGATGCGCGTGGTGTGTGCCTCCGACGGCGCGGAGGGGTTGGAGGCGTTTGCCGCGCACGGCGGCGCCTTCGACCTGATTGTGACCGACTTGGTGATGCCGCGCCTGGGCGGGGCGGAGATGGCGCGTGCGTTGCGCCGCGAGAACCCCGACCTGCCTATCGTGCTGATCTCCGGCTACCCGCCCGAGAAGGAGAACCTGGACGACCTGCTGGCCGACGTGCGGCGCATCGTCTTCCTCCACAAGCCGATCAACCCGGATGAACTGACGACTAAGATCCACGCGCTGGTGGTGTGACGATGCCCGCCGATCCGCCCCCCTCCCGGTTGGACGCCAGCGCCCTCGACAGTTATGACGTCGACGCGCTGCTGATCGAACTCGGCGCCGAGCCGGGCGCCGGCGAGGACGAAGGCGACGTCTGCCAGACCATCGAGGAGCTGTACGCACCGCGCAGCCGCTTCCGAATGGCCGAGGAACTGGCGGAGTTCCTGGAGGACCGGCGCCTCACCCCTACTGAGCTGCTGCATACGGCGGAGCCGCAGCGCCAGTTCGCCGACTGGTCCCGCCGCACTGCGGTGCTGGAACGCACGGCGCTCCGTCAGGTGCTGCCCGGCCGTCGCACCGCGGCGCAACGGTTGGAAGAGCTGACCCGCCTGGAGCGTGAGGCGCTGGCGTTGACGGCGCAGCGCGCCCGCCACAGTGCCGTCCCTGCCCTCGACGCCCGTACCTTCGCCAGTGCCGCCAGCAAGATCGCCCAAGCCAGCCAGGGCTTCACCGCGCGCTACGACGTGGACGCGCTGCTGACGAGTTGGCTGAACCAGTGCGGCAGCTACGAGGTGAAGCTGGACCGCCTGCTGTCATTGGACGGTGACGGTCTGCTGCCGCTGGGTGGCGCAGCGCTCGACCAGATGATCGGCGAGATCCTGGCGAACTCCGCCGCGGTGGACGAGCTGTTCGGCTGGGCCGGCGGTCTGCGTGCCACACTGGAGGTGCTGGGCCAACTGTGGAAGGGCGACATCGTCGCCCACCCCCGTGCCCCCGTGGTGATCCGCCGCCTCAACGCTTTCATTGCCACTAAGGAGGCTGTGGGGGCCCGCCGCGGGTTGGAGCTGACGCTGCACCGGGTACTCATGGGCGAGGAGCGGCTGTGCCCCCAGAGCGGCGGAGACCCGCGCGCCACGTCGGTGATCCTCGACGAAATGGCGGCGACGGCGGCGCTGACCGCCAAGCTCACCCGGAACGGTGCAGTCATGGGCGGCGAGCGGACGCTGCACCTCCTCGACCAGCGGCTGGCGCGCCTGCTTACCGGCGAGCGGCTGGAGGCGTCGCTCAAGGGGAAGAGCCACTACTCCCGCCTTATCGACCTGCTGACCTACGAGGGCGCGGCGGTCGGCGAACTGAGCCGCAGGATGGTGCTGACCGCGCTTCAGAAGCACCTGGACCAACGCGACGTCACCCAGCGCCTGTTCGAGAGCGCCCGTACCCCGCGCGCGCGCATCAAGGTGTTGTCGGACCTGCAACGACGCCTCCAGCGCTCGGGCCTCCCCGGCGTCCAGCGCGACAAGTACGTCCGCATGCTGGACGAGATCCAGTACACCTATCTGCGCTCCAACCGCGTCATGGCCCGCATCGCCAAGAACTGCACCCCCACGGTGGCGGAGGTGATGGAGTACGCCAACCTGCTCGCCGAAGGGGCCTTCACTGACGGCAAATGCGCGGCGGCCGCGCGCGAACTGGTCGGCTTCCACGTGCGCACCACCGCCTTCCTGCGCGCCTATCTCCAGGGCTGGAAGGACAAGACCGAGCGGCGGGCCGAGCACTTTGTCGTGCTTTTCGCCACGCTCCAGGAGGCGGGGATGCCGTTGCGCGACATGGTGACGTTGCGCGTCCTGCTGGCCGACGACGAGACGCAGGCGCGCTCGTATGTGGAGATGATTCTGCGCGATCTGGGCATCACCGACATCGTCATCGCCGAGGACGGCCGCGAGGCGCTGGAGGCCTTCGACGGGCGGGAGATGGAATACGACCTGATCATTTGCGACTGGAAGATGCCGCGCCTGTCCGGCCTGGAGTTCCTCAAGCAGGTGCGCTCGATCCGGCCGGAGATGCCGTTCCTGATGGTCACCGCGCTGGCGACCATGATCGCCGTGGAGGAGGCGCTGGCGCACGACGTCACCGCCTACATCGCCAAGCCCTTCTCGCCCGAGCAGTTGGAGGAGAAGATCCTGCTGCTGGTAAACCGGTAGGGCGGCCTTTGCTGCAACCGCATCGGGCTTCGCCTGTGACCAATCCAACCTGCAAAGCGTGCCCACCTCTATTTCAATCGTGAAACGTGATGTTAACGGGTTCCGCCTAGTGCTTTGGTCAAATCCCCCATAGGCGTGGGATACCCTGGACCGCAACGGACGTGACCCGTGGACGCTTCCAAACCGGAAAACCCGTCAGGACGCGGCGTCGCTTTGCCGGAGGTGTTGTTCGTCGTCCTAGGCCTCGCGGCAGCCGGCGGACTGCTCGGCGTCGTGGCGGAGCGGCAGGACGCGCAGATCCTCACTCCGCTCGCGGCGGCGCTGGGCGCCATGGTGGTGGCAGTCGCCGGGCTCGCCTACGTCGCAGTGCGCCGGGCGGCGCGGACGGCCGAGGCGATCGACCGCGGCGCCCGCCTGCTGGAGGTCGCCAACCGCGACTTGGCGCTGAGCCGGCAGCGCTTTCGCGACTTCGCGGAGGCCGCCTCCGACTGGTTCTGGGAGAGCGGGGCCGATCACCGCTACACCTACGTCTCCGAGCGTTTGGCGAGCATCCTCGGCCGCGACCCGAAGGCGGTGTTCGGCGAATCGCTGCTCGATCTCGGCCAACTGTCGGAGGATGCGGAGACCTGGACGGAATTCCGCGCCGACATCGAGGCCGGCCGGGCGTTTCGCGATCTCGAGGTCACCCATCAGACCGAATCGGGCAAGACCTTCGTGTTCCGTCTGAGCGCCCAGCCGGTCTTCGACGAGGCCGGGCGCTTCACCGGCTATCGCGGCAGCGGCCTGGACGTGACGGTCGAGACCATGGCGCTGGTCAAGGCACGCTTCATGCAGGCCGTCATGCACGACGCGCTGGACAGCATCTCCGAAGGGTTCGTCCTGTTCGACGCGGACGGCCGGCTGCTGGTCTGCAACGATCGCTATCGCCAAGCCTATCCGAACATCGCCGATGTACTGGTGCCCGGCGTCACGTTCGAGGAGATCCTGCGCGTCGCAGCCGAGCGCGGCGGCCATGGCGAGGGGCAGGGCGACTTGGGGGCCTGGATCCAGGACCGACTGAAGCGCCACCTGGAGCACTCCGCGCCGGTGGACCGCCGCCTGTCCGACGGCTGCTGGTACCGCATCAGCGAGCACGCCACGGGCACCGGCGGCATCGTCAAGATCCTCATGGACATCACCGAGCTGAAGCTGCGGGAGAACGAACTCGCCGGTCAGACGGAACGGCTGGAGGCGACGGTCAGCGCGCTCAAGGAGAGCGAGCAGCGCTACCGGCAGCTTGTCGAACTGGCGCCCTACGGCATTGCCATCTGGGACCGCTCGGCGATCCGTTTCGCCAACTCCGCAGCGGCCCCGATCCTCGGCGCCGCGCGGGACGGGTTGGAGGGCGCGCCGCTCGGCCGCTTCTTCGACGACGGCCCGGCGCTGGAGGCGCGACTGGCCGGTGCCGCCGAGGGCGAGGGCCAGCGCCTGGAATGCGAGGTGCAGCGCCCCTCAGGCGAGCGCCGGCACCTGGAGCTGGGCGCTTACTCTGCAGTCTACCAGCGCAACCCCGCGGTGCTGCTGGTGATGAACGACATCACCGAGCGCCGCCGCGCCGAGGAGGAGCTGCAGCGCTCGCAGAAGATGGAAGCGGTCGGCCGCATGGCCGGCGGTATCGCGCATGAGTTCAACAACATGTTGACCGCCATCGGCGGCTTCGCTCGCCTCGCCGAGCGCAGCCCGGCGGACGAGAAGCGCGTGCTGATCTGCGTGCGGGAGATCGCCAAGGCGTCGGACCGCGCCGCGTCGCTCACCGCGCAGCTCCTCGACTTCAGCCGCCGCAAGGCCAGCGAGGAGACGGAGGTGGTGCGGCTCGCCGACCTCGTGCGCGACCTGCGCGTCTTCCTGAAGCCGCTGATGAGCGCCGGCGTTGGCGTCGAGCTGGACATCCGCGACACCACGGCGCACGCCATCGCCAACCCGGTGACGCTGAACCAGGCGATCCTCAACCTGGCACTCAACGGCCGCGACGCGATGCCGGAGGGCGGCGCGCTCACCGTCTCCCTGGACTCCCTCGTTCCCGACCGCAGCTTCTTCGAGCGGCACGAGGCGCTGCGCCCCGGCCGCTACGCGGTGATTCGCGTCTCGGACAGCGGCTGCGGCGTGCCGGAGGAGATCCGCGACCGCATCTGGGAGCCGTTCTTCACCACCAAGGAGCCCGGCAAAGGCACCGGTCTCGGCCTGTGGATGGTGTACGGCACGGTGCAGCAAGCCGGCGGCGCCGTGGAAATGGAATCCGAAGTGGGCCAGGGCAGCACCTTCGCCATCTATCTGCCGGTCGTCGAGCCGCCGAAGGCCGAGGACGCCGACGCCGATGCCGTGCGCCTGCCGGAGGGGGAAACCGCCTCCATCCTGCTGGTGGACGACGAGGAGTCGGTGCGTTCCTACCTGCGTTTGGCGCTGGAGGAGGCGGGCTGCCACGTGGTGGAGGCGGAGGACGGCGTCGAGGCGCTGGCCCGCTATGACGAGTGCGGTGGGTTGTTCGACCTGCTGATCACCGACGTATCCATGCCGCGCATGAACGGCGCCGAGCTCGCCCGCGCATTGGAGGAGCGCAACCCCGCCCTGCGCATGCTCTTCCTTACCGGCTACACGTCGCGCGACCGGGCGGAGGGGCTGACGTCGCGTCCCGGGCAGCAGCTCCTGATGAAGCCCGTCGGCCCGGAAAAGCTGCTTCAGGCCGTACGCGAACTGCTGGTGGAGTGACGGCGATGACATCTTCGGACGTTGACGTCGCCGACCCGAAGACCGGCACGCCGGAGACGGATGTCGCCGACTCGTCCCCCGCGTGCGAGCAGGCGGACGACTTCTACGCCGCCGCGGCGCGCGAAAGCATCGGACGCTTCTGCGAGCGGTTCCTGAACGAGAACGCGCTGACGCCGACCGAGCTGCTGCACTCGCCGCGGCACCAGACGACGCTGTCCAACCTCCCGCTGTTCCCCGGCATCATTCAGCAGGCCGAGCGCGCGCAGGGCCGCCGGCCGGGCACGCTGAACGCCCTGGTCAACGAGGTGGCGCGGCTGACCCGCGAGCGGGTCAGGGACTGGACGATCCCCGACCTGACGCCGTCGACGTACGGCACGGTCATCGGGCAGGTGCTCTCCGGCGGCTTGACGTCCACCGGCCGCTTCATCATCGACGCGGCGCTAACCCAGCACATCGTGACGGCCCGCAGCTTCGCCGAGAAGACAGAGATGCTGCTGGAGCTGGCTGCGGCTGCCGACGACCCCGCCGCGCTGGCCCCCATCGATCGCCTGCTGGGAGAGATCCTGTGCAACGAAGCCGGCATGGCCTCGGTGGCCGGCGAGTTGCCCTTTGCCCAGTTGGTGGAGGCCATCGTGGTCCTGTTGACCGGCGACGCGCCGCTGCCCGACGGCGCACCACCCCCCCTCAAGGCGATCGAGGCGCTGATGCGCCGGGTGTCCATGCCGGTGCTGAGGTATGGCCTGCTTGTCGCGTTCCGGCGCGAATTGGCGAAGCCCAACCGCTTCACCATCGCCAGCGTCGGCGACCTCCTCGGCCTCGAGGCGGTGCAGCGCGAGGTGCTGACGCTGGCGCGCATTGCACAACGGCTGCGCTCCGACGACGGCTACCTGGGCGGTGCTAAGACGGAAAACGCGTTCCAGCGGCGCATGGCTCTGCTGGTCAACGAGGACACGCTGCCGGAGATTGTCAGGGGCCGCAGCTTCATCGAGAAGCTGCGTATCCTCTTCGCCATGCAGAAGATGCCGCTGCCTGCATCGTCGGAGAAGGCGGTCACGAGCTATCTTACGGGCTACATGGACGGCCGCGAGTTCGCCGGCCGCCTGCTCGACTGCTGGAAGGAGCGGGCTGACAAGCTGAAGGGCTTGGCCGAGGTGCAGAAGCTCATCCTCGACTCCAGCTTCCCCGAGGATGACCGTGAGGCATTCGCACGGCAGGTGGACGAGGTGCAGAGTGCCTTCATCCGCACCCAACGTCTGCTGTCGGCGCTGACCTCTCCGGTGGAGCCGTCGCCGGACCGGGTACTGGACATCGTCAAGCTGGCCGCCGACGGGGCGTTCTGTGTCGGGAAGAGTCGGCAGGCAGTGGCCCGCGCGCTCTATCGACAGGTGCACCGGCCGCGATTCATCCGCTCGTTCCTGCTCAGCGCGCCCAGCGGCAAGGAGCGGGGTGCCCGCGCCTCCTGGCTCAAGACGGCACTCGCCATGGTGGCGATTCCATTCATCGACATATCGGCCCTGCGGGTGCTGGTGGTCGACGATGAGGAGGGGCCACGCAATTACGTCCAGTCGGTGCTGCACGACCTCGGCGTCGGCACCGTCGACCTCGCCATGGACGGCCAACAGGCGCTGGAGCGCTTCGAGGGGCAGGAGGAGCGCTACGATCTGATCGTTTGCGACTGGATGATGCCCAAGGTCAGCGGTCTAGAGGTCCTGAAGTCGGTGCGGGCGGCGCGGCCGGACGTGCCGTTCCTGATGGTCACTGCGCTTGCCACTCGGCAGGCGGTGGAACGCGCCATCGCCAGCCACGTCAGCGCCTACATCGCCAAGCCCTTCACCCCCGACCAACTGGAGGACAAGGTCTTCCTGGTGCTCACGCAGAGGGGAATGGCGGCTGGGTGAGCGGCGACGGATCCCAACAGGCCCCCGCATGGTGACCACGTTGGGCTTCGCCTTCGGCTCACCCCAACCTACGCGTCTATGATTCGATCGTCTGCTCCAACCACACCTCCATCCGCTCGGCCACGCCCTCCCAGCCGGGTTCCAGCATCATGGTGTGGCCCATGCCCGGCACGATGGAGGCCCGCGTGCGCAAGGCCTTTGCAGTGGCGTGGACTTGGCCCGGCGGGACGAGCAGATCCTTCTCCGCTCCCAACACCATCACCGGGATATCGCGGTCGGGCAGCAGGGGGAAGGGGTTCCAGCCGTACATCTCCAGCAGGACGGCTTGCGATTCCTCCTGGAGGTACGGCTCATAGAGGCGCGCCTCGGCGCGCGGCATCCGGTCGGAGAACATGGCCCGGCGGATCCCTTCAGGATCGACGTGCCGGTCGCCCAGGGTGGTGAGCAACGTCATCTGTTGGAACACATACGGGTCGCGGAACGCCAAGCCGACGGTGGTTTCCCACAGCCCGTGCGGCGGGGCCGAGGCCATGAGGATAGCGGCTGGCGCCTTGCGCTGCCGCAGGGCGCGCTGCACCACCATGCCGCCCATGGAGTGGCCGACCAGGACGGGCGGGGTGTCGAAGCGGTCGAACGCCTCCACCACATCGTCCACGTAGTTCCCCAGCGTGTGCCAGCGGATGCGGTCGCGCCCAGCGCTGCCGCCATGGCCGCGCAGGCTGACCGCGTGCGCCGACCAGCCGCGCTGGGCGAACCAGCCAAGCATCTTGGCGTCCCAGATCCAGGCGGCGCAGAAGGCGCCATGGACGAACAGCAACGGGGTGGACTTCGCCCGGCCGGCAGGCCGGCGGGTGAGAATTTCGAGATTCGGCATCGGCTACGCTTCGCGGGACGACAGGTGGGTGGTGAACCAGGCTGTGGTGGACGCGGTTACGGCCTCCAGGGCGCCGGGCTCCTCGAACAGGTGGCCGGCGCCGGGCACGATTTCCAGGGCCTTGATGCAGTGCAGGCGCTTCAGCGCCTGCTGGTTCAGCTCGATCACCGCATGATCCTCGCCGCCGACGATGAGCAGCGTCGGTGCCGCCACGCCGTCCAGCCACACCTCGGCCAAGTCCGGCCGCCCGCCGCGGGAGACCACGGCCCGTACATGGTGGTGCTGCGCTGCCCGCGCCGCGGCGATGAGCGCAGCCGCCGAGCCGCTCGCGGCACCGAAGTAGCCGATCGGGCGATCGTCGACCGCCGGGTGCTCGTACAGGAACTGCGTAGCCTGCACCAACCGCTCCGCCTGCAGATGGACATCGAAGGCGTTGGCACGATCCTGCATTTCCGCCTCGGTCAGCATGTCGAACAGCAGGGTACCGAATCCGGCCTTCTGCAAGGCCGCCGCCACGGTGCGGTCGCGTGGGCTCGACCGGTTGCTGCCGTGCGCGAACACTACCACGGCATGGAAGTCCTCGGGCAGCACGAGAGTTCCGGCCAGTCCGACGGGTGCGATTCGGACCTCCTGCTCCATCTTTTCCTCGGTCAAGGCGGGATGCACGGCATTGCAGGCTTAACAGCCGGTGACCGGTCCTGTGCCCACAGCGACGTTTGCGCTTGCGCATGCGTACAACCGTCGCACCTGTTTGACCGGCAGACCAGCTTCATGCATATAGCTTCGACACTATACAGTGAAGGGGGTAAACATGTCGTCCGATGCCGCTTCGACCTCCGGGCCCCGGGCTCTGGACACCACCGCCATGGAGGGAAGCCGCGGTGCCACCGGGTACCCGGCGCCCTACCGCGACCGCGTGTCCGGCCGGACCAAGGTGAAGCTGGGCGACCGGTTCGGCCTGAAGAACTTCGGCATCAACGTCACGCGTTTGGAACCGGGTGCGGAGTCGGCGCTGCGCCACTGGCACACCCGTCAGGACGAGTTCGTCTACGTCTTGGAAGGGGAGTTGGTGCTGATCACCGACGCGGGGGAACAGGTGCTTCGACCGGGCATGTGCATGGGCTTCCCTGCGGGCAAGCCGGACGGACATCATCTGGTGAACCGCGGCACGGCGGCGGCAGTCTACCTCGAGGTCGGCGATCGCACGGCGGGCGATGAGGCGTTCTATCCCGACGAGGACCTGCACCACCGCGACGGCCGCTTTTTCCATCGCGACGGGACGCCGTGGTAAGGCCAGCCCATATCCACCCGCACGCCCGGTCGGGCTCTTAAAACCCTACCTATTGCGGCGGATGTGGGGCGGGGAGGGTTCAGCCGAAGGAGGGAGCCGGCGACCTTACCTGGGCGTGGGAAGGGCGAAACTGCGGCCGCTCACCGCCTGCTTGGGCGGACCATACCGCGGAGCGCTCAAAACGGGTGAACATCCTCTCCGAGATTGGTACAGACCCCCTCTCTTCTGAACCCATCAATCCGCCGCATTGTGAACTGTGCGTCGCAGCGAGCTTTCAGTAGAATAGCGCACACTGAGCTGTCACTTTGCTATCAGAATAAGGTCGTTGGGCAATTCTCCGAGATCCCTCTCATATCCAACCAATCTTGATAAAGTGGAGCTAAGGCTGAGGGATTGACAAAGTGTGGGTATGTCTCTGTGAGAGGGTGCTCTGTTTTTCAAAAATTATTTAGTATTTTGTAGAACGAAAAAATAAATGGGCGTATTGGTTGAGTCAGCGTGCGGCCGGGTTGGTGCTGATCGGAGAAATAGCAATGCGGAACGGTAATGCGGTCCAGTCCGAACGAATCGATTCCATCAAGAACTGGGGGAATGGTACGGTCAATGCGAGCCTGCGCGGCATTTCCATGTTGGAGGCCGAGCATGCTCTTGCCAATGTGTGGCGCCGCGTCGAGGAGTATGGCGCCGATGCGCCTCGCATGCGCTTTTGCTTTCGGCGGGACGGAAGCATCAACATCCAGTTCTCATTCTCGAATCAGGCCATCGCAGCCCTTGTCCTGAATGGGCTCGACACCGCGTGCCGCGAGGAGGTGCGGCCCGGGCGGAGGCAATAAGGCGTGCGCCGGACGCGCGACCCCGGGCGTCCAGGGGACGTGTCCGGAGTGCGTTCACGCTGAAGAGCGGTTGAACGTCAGATAGACGGCTTGCGTGCGGTTGGTGGCACCGAGCTTCTTCAAGATATTGCGGACGTGGACCTTGACCGTGCTCTCGCACATGTCGAGTTCGTGTGCGATGACCTTGTTGGCCTTGCCTTCCCGCATGCACTTGAGAACGGAGAGTTGGCGCGGAGTCAGGCCGTTCAGGTGATCGTCCGCGCAGGCGGGGCGGCAGGGCGGCACATCCGCCTCGGGCATTTGTTCGGGAGTCCGGGCCGGAGGTAGGGGGGCCTGTATCAGCCGTTCCAGGAAGCTCGCGGGGAGAAAGGTACCGCCAGCGTCGACGAGGCGAATCGCCTCCAGCGCCATGGTAAGACCGACGCTGGTGGGGATATAGCCGCGCACACCTAGGCGGAAGGTCTCCAGGATGGCGTCGGGTTCCTCGTAGTCCGAGAGCACGATCAGCGGGATCTGGGCAAGGATGCCCAGGAGTTGGTGCAGAGCCGATAGCGAACGGGGGGCCAGCGGTGTCGCTCCCCCGAGGTGGCAGAGGACGACGTCGATTTCGGGGGCTGTGTCGCTACGGAGCATGGTCTCCACATCAGCGACCGACGCCGCTGTCAGCACACGCAGGCCGCGGTCGCAGAGATTGAGGCTCACGGACAGGCATTCGCGCGTCAGCGGGGTGTCGTTCAGCAAAAGGACGGTGATGTTCCGGCTGTAGGCGGCCCTGTCCACGCCATGGTTGGACTGCCGGGAATGCCCAGCGGCGACCGCGCTTTCATCGTCGAACGGTTTGGAGCCCAAGGGTTGGGACTCAAAGGAGTGTGGCGATGGAAGCGACTTCTTGGACGAGAACATAGACCCTCCCATTGTGTACCATTCGCCGCTACCGACGGTTTTGGTTTCGCATCCCTGTGGGATGGCGCGGTCCGGCGGTACGGCATGGAATGGAACGTTCCAGCCGCGCTAACCAGCGCGCCGGAACCTGCTGCCACAGTGCATCCCACTTTGCTTCGGTTGTTACGAAACAGTCCGACATGCCTTCTGTTTCCACGCAGATTCGCGGGCCGTATTTTGCTTCCGACATGCGTTTTCTCTGCAACACCCCTGAGATCAATCCAGGCTCTTAGCTGCCGAATCCTTGCTGCTGCGGTGGCCGGCAGCGCGTTCTTCTGCCCATGGAGTGTTAACACGCGTATTTTTTGAGAAACTCAAAGCTCTTATGGATTCAACGTTTCGAAATTATGCGCATGTGCCATGGCAACTTTTTCGAATCTTTTCCCCAATCTGATTAGACGTGTATGATGGCCCGCGGAACTGTTGAGGTAGATAGGCTTTTTCGCGGCAACCCGAGGGGCGTTGGCCGGCTTCCCCCTTCATCGTCATTGCGTGGGGACCGTTTCCGCGAAACCGGTTTTTGTCACAACTCGTAATGGTCTTGGTGACCGCCGCCAACACGCTCTCAGCCCAGGGATCCGTAAGGGGCCGGGGGCGCCGGTGCAGTGTGCAGCCTCAAAAAGGAAGTTAAGAGAAAATTAACCATAACGAAACATGAATTAACTCATCGACGGCGCGCTGTGGCGACGCTGAAAACGTCATGAGGGCTACTGTCCAGCAGGGAGCCCTCCCCTCCACCGATCGAAGAAAATACAGGAAGAGTAGATAATGACCGACCTTTACGTCTCGACGAGCGGTTCGGATTCCAACGCCGGCACCCAGGCTTCGCCCTTCCGCACCATCCAGAAGGCGTCCACGGAAGCGTCGGCCGGCACCACGGTGCATGTGGCCCCGGGCACCTACGAGGGTGGTTTCCAGACCACCGCGAGCGGCTCCGCCGACGCGCCGATCCGCTACGTCTCCGACGTCAAGTGGGGTGCCAAGATCGTCCCCGGCACCGGCAACGACAAGTACGAGGCGTGGGACAACCGCGGCTCCAACGTCGTCATCGACGGTTTTGAGGTCGACGGCAGCGCCTCCCAGGGCGGCACTCCCTGGCTGTTCGGCATCTACACCGCCGGTTCCAACTCAGTGGTGCAGAACTCCAAGGTGCACGACATCCTCCAAGGCTCCGACGCCATGGCTGAAGCCAACACCGGCGTGGGCGGCGCCGGCATCATGGGCGATGGCTGGACCGGCGGCACCGACATCAAGGTGCTCAACAACGAGGTCTACAACATCGGCCCGGCCGGTGAAAGCAGCAGCCTGGTGCACGGCGTCTACATGGCCACCAGCGGTCAGGTGCAGGACAACCTCGTCTACCACGTCGTCGGCGACGGCATCACCACTTGGCACGACGCCACCAACCTCAAGATCCTCGACAACGTGGTGGCCAAGGCGAATGGCGTTGGCATCATGATCGGCAGCGGCGACCATTACAACACGAGCGGCCCGAACGACTACACGCAGGTTGTCGACAACATCGTCTACGACAACGCCAAGGGTATCGAGGAATACGGCGAGACCGGCAGCCACAACAGCTACGTCAACAACCACGTCAACCAGAACGGCACGGACTGGAACCTCCAAAACGGGCTGACGCCGATCAACAGCGGCTCTGCAGCCGCCGCGGAGCCGTCGGCCGAGCACTTGGCTGCCGTGCAGCAGGCGGCCGTCCCGGCGGCGCCGGTAACCGTGGCCCCGCCGGTCGAGATGCCGTCGGCCGAGCACTTGGCTTACGTGCAGCAGGTCGACACGGTCGTCCCGGCGCCGGTCGAGGTGGCCCCGCCGGTCGAGATGCCGCTGATCTCGCCGGATGCCGGACTGGGCGCCGCGCTGGTGCCGTTCGAGCTGCTGCCGCACGCCGCCTGACCAAACCTCTGAAGTCCAGACGTGCTTCGTCGTCGCCGTCCGCGTTGCCGGATTGCGGCGACGAATGCGTTTCGGGAAGTGCCGGCGGGTGTGGAGCGGCTCACATCCAGTGGAGCGGGGGAAGGGTAGGGTCGGGTCATCAACAACGCGCCGGGGCAAGCCAGCCCCAGGCCAGACCCAAGGAGATCCTACATGATCCGTCGCTCGCTGTTTGCCGCCGCCACCGTCGTTCTGCTGTCCGCTCCGGCCATGGCGCAGAACGTCGCCGACGTCTCCAACACCGCCGCCGGCATCGGCAACAAGGCGTTCCAGGACGCCACCGTCCTGCAGCGCTCCAGTGGCAAGTTCGCCGGTCCCAATGTGGCGAACGTCTCCAATCTTGCAGCCGGCATCGGCAACAAGGCCAGCCAGGACGCCTTCGTCCGCCAGAGCTCGAAGGGGCTGTTCTCCAGCGACTCGACGGCGAACGTCTCCAACACCGCCGCCGGCATCGGCAACAAAGCGTTCCAGGACGCCTTCGTCCTGCAGCGCTCCAGCGGCAAGTTCGGCAAGCGCTGACGCCCGCTGTCGCGTTCCCAGTCTCCTCGCCTTGCGCTCCGGCCGGTTTCCCGGCTGGAGCGTTCGCTCTTGGCAGGCGTCAGCGCTTTCGTCGGTTGGACCAACTTACGCCCCCGGCAATGTGACCGTGGATGTGGGGTGGCTCACAGCCGTGGAGGCAGCCGGCGGCTAGGGTCCTGGGATGACGAGAGCGGGGCATGGCGCCCCGTCGAGAACCCTTAGGAGGTCTTCCCCATGATCCATCGCTCCCTGCTCGCCGGCCTCGCCACCCTCGCTCTTCTGTCGGCCCCGGCCATGGCACAGAACCTCAACGGCAAGCGGCCGGCCGGCCTTGCGCCCGGCGCGTTCGCCGGCTTGGCCAGCACCAACGTCAGCAACGCCACCAACGTCGGCGCCGGCATCGGCAACGTGGCGCGCCAGCAGGCGGCGGGCGTGCAGTCCGGCTCGTCGAAGGGCTCGCTGGTCAGCACCAACGTCAACACTGCGACCAACGTCGGCGCCGGCATCGGCAACACCGCCGACCAGAAGCTGCTGGGCTTCCAGGGCAACGGCGTGGGAGTTGGGCTGAACTTCACCGGTCGCGGGCCGCTGGTCAGCACCAACGTCAACGCCGCATCCAACGTGGCGGCCGGCATCGGTAACACCGCCGGCCAGAAGACCCTCGGCATCCAGCGCTGAACCGCTCCTTCATGACGGTGGCCGGCATCGCACGCGGTGCCGGTCGCACCCGTTTCCGCTCCACGCCGCAGGAGATTTCATGTCGAAGATCACCGTTCTGCTCGCCGCCATCGGTGCCGGGCTGCTCGCCAGCTCCCCCGTCGGGGCGGAGTCCCTGGCCTGCCAGACCGTCAATGGCCAGACCATGTGCATGCGCGGCAACGGCTCCATGAGCTGCCAGACGATCAACGGACAGACGACCTGCACTCAGAGTTCGGGCTCGGGGTCCATGAGCTGCGAGACCATCAACGGCCGAGCAATCTGCTCGACCGGGCAGGGCGCGTCCCTGGCACCGCCCTCGGTCATGCCGGACGTGTGGGGAGCGCTGGCGCGTCAAGGCTTGACCATTGAACGGAAGGGCACCGCGATGCGCATCCAGACCGACGACCTCGATCTCGAACTCGAATAGGCAGCGAAACGCCGCCCGCTGTGAGCCGACCCCGTCGGACCGCACACGGGCGGCGCTGGTTGGTGATCCCGCAGCTCCTCAGCAGGAGCCGTCGCGAACAGCGCCTCGCCCCGTCCGGCAATCGCCGCCTGGTGCTCGTTTCGTGTGTTCGGCTTCGCAAATCGGGGTGATCAATCGTGGACACTGAAGCGTCCGTGTTGGGCCTGGGCGGTCAGGCGCTGGAACTCGGTGCCGGTCATGTGGACCAGAGTCTGGTGATCACCGCCCTCGAAGTAGACGTCCGGCTGCCCGACGATGCTGTCGTCGACGATGGTCTCCACTCCATAAGCCGCTCCCAGGATCGGAACCGCGCCCAGCGCACAGTCGCGGAACAGCCCGTCCATGTCCCGCTCCGCGACGATATGGAGATGACGGTCGGTCTGCGCCTCCAAGTCGGCGAGGCGGATGTGGTGCGTGGCCGGCAGCACGGCCAGCAGGAAGCCGATGTCGTCCTTCAGCACGACGCCCTTTGCCAAGCAATCCCCCGGGATGTGGCTGGCCTCGGCCGTATGCAACGACGACTGGGTCGGCGCGTGCTGTAGCACCTCGTACGCGGCGGTGTGATCGGCCAGGAACTGTTCCATCGTGATCGCGATACCCATGGCATGACCTCCAGGACTGGAAGACAGCCTGCGCAACGGCCAGGGTAACGGGGGCCTGGGCAAACATGGGCCTGGGCGACGAGTTCCGTGGACCGCCGGCGTTGGACGCGGCTGGTCGGATGAGCTGAGTCTATGCCCCGGCGCTGGGGACGGCAATGCGGAGGAAGGAGCGCTTCCGGCGTGCGCGCTCCCCGAATGAGTAGGGAAGGGCGCCGTAGAGGTGCTTCGAATTCCACGCCAAGCCGTCGCAGCCACACCGTTTTCATGAAACGCAAGTGGTCGAAGGCGACGTCCCGCACCGCGCGCCTGAGGGCGATGCTGCTCACGTACTGTCCTCGGACGCCTTGTCGCCGATGCTGCAGTGGACACGCGCCAACTGGTAATGCGGGTGGTCGCTGAGCCACTTGGCACCTTCGATCTGGCCGGTGATCTGGCAGCCGGCAAGCGTCAGCACGTGATTGTCCGGGATCATGGGTTTGACCGTATGGCACTGCGTCGGATCGGCGGCGAGGCAGAACACCAAGGACAATGTGACAAGCATAAGGGGAACTCTTACTTCAATGGTGGACCGGGGCTGGCCGCAGCAGCTGGGACGTCTCGGTATATTGATACGGCGTGAAACACCGCTGGAGAGACGTCGGAACGAAACTCTGCACGTGACGCCCTACACGTTCAGCATGCGGAATGCCTAAGCGCATGCCTCCTGATCAACGCGTTGCTCCTTGCATCTGTTGCGCGAATTCAGATGAGATACCCCGCACGATTAGTCCTGGTGCGATCACCTATACTATAAGTAAAGCCAATAATCGCCGACGATACTGCATGCATAGGTTTGGGACATTTGAAGCGTGGGGCACAATTTTGAATCGCCTCCACGATGGCGCCAAACAAGGATCAGTGGACCGCCAGCAATTCCGTCACCACGTTGGCGCCGCTGCGCGTCAGCTCTTCGGCGCGGGCGCCGAAGTCGGTGCGGCCGGAAAAGCCGCCGCGCTCGGCCACGGTGTGGATCCAAGCCTGCGAGGTGCCCAGACCGATCAGGCGGACGATCATCTCGTTGGTGGTTCGCATCGACATCATGCCGCTGCGCTCGTCGCGCGGCGCATGCACCATGAAGTAGGCGCCTACCTCGGCGCGGCGCGGGAAGCCGGCCATGAACACGCCGAAGCACATGCTTTCGCAGCTGCTGTTGCGGCGGACCATGGTGACGATGCTGCGTCCGGTGCTGCGGTAGCGCAGCATGGTGTCGACCATGGCGAAGCCGGCCTTCACGTAGCCGCCGGGGCTGTCCAGCTCGATGACGACCGGGCGGGTCGCGGGGGCCCTCTCCAGCGCCTCGATGAAGTCGGCGGCGACATCCGCGGTGATAACGCCGGTGACGCGGATGACGGTGCGCTCCGTATCTGAGGTCTGCGTGACGGAACCGGCCATGTCGACGGTCTGCGCCGCACAGGGTAGGGAGGCCAGTAGGAATAGGACGGTCAGCAAGTTGCGCATCGTAGCCCCTTCGGTCGTCAGGTGGCCCGATGCTAGGGAGGCGGCTGCGGCGCCGCTGTGTGGCATTCCACATGCGCTGTATTTTGCGCGAAGGGAGCAAGCGCGAAAGGGCGAAGTAACGCCTTTGACGGCTCCGGCAATAATGCAGGGCAGTATACTATGACCTGTCATCCACGGTCGCTGCATCCTCCAGGAAGGCAACCATGACTGGGGTAAGGATCGCTTTCGACAAGGAACTCGTTCTCGCCGGACACTTCCTCCTCAAGCACCTGGAGCGGGACGAGCTTCGCCGGCTGGCGGCCAGCGCGCGCCTGTCCAACCACGCGAAGAACGCCGTCATCTTTCAGAAAGGTGATCCGGGCGACAGCATGATGGCCGTCATTCGCGGGCGCGTGAAGATCTGCTCGCATTCCATCGACGGCAAGGAACTGGTGTTGAGCATCGTCAACAAGGGCGGTCTGTTCGGCGAGATCGCGCTCCTCGATGGCGAACCGCGCACGGCGGACGCCGTGGCGCTGGAGGAGACCGATCTGCTCGTCCTCGACCGGTCGGCGCTCATGCCGTTGCTGACCGGGCGCCCGGACGTGGCGTTCCGGATCATCGGCGTGCTGTGCAAGCGTCTGCGCCAGACCAGCGAGCATCTCGAAGACACGCTGTTCCTCGAGGCATCGTCGCGCTTCGCCCGCGCGCTGAAGCGCCTCGCCGACGCCTTCGGCCGTCCGGCGCCGGAGGGCATCCGGCTGGACATCAAGCTGTCCCAACAGCAACTCGGCTGTCTGGTGGGTGTCTCGCGCGAGAGCATCAACAAGCTGCTCAACGAGTGGCAGCGCGCCGGCGTGATCCAGATGTCCAGCGGCTACATCACCCTCCTGAACCGCGAGGCGCTGGAGGATATCTCGGAAAGTTGCGAGTGATCTCCGGTCACGGAATGCGCCCAGGTGTGGTCCACTCCACAGCGGCGGCACGCCGGCGGCACTAATTTCCTCCCTGACACGCCGACCCAGCCAGGGAGTCCACGATGATCCGCAAATCTCTTCTGCCCGTCGCCGCCCTGCTGCTGTCGGCCGGCGCGGCTTCCGCGCAGGAGGCCGGGGGCATCGGTTTCGGGCCCGAAGGGGTCTCGGCGGCCAACTTGGCCCAGGCCTTCGCGCAGCCGCCCCGCATGCCGGTCTTCGCCGACCCTCAGCGCCGCGGCGCCCCTCCGGGAGCCCTGGTCACCAACCCGAACGTCAGCCGGAGTTCGGCGCATCAGCAGGCGGTCACCAAGATCCGCGGAGACGCCGGGTTCCTGGGCGGCTTCAACAAGGGCCAAGCGCTGGCCGCCAGCCGAGTGCCGCCGCCGCCGCCCATCGACCCCGGCCTGACGTTTATCGAGGCGCCGTTTATCGTGAACAACTTCAACAGTGCCCTGAACTTCGCCTTCGGCGAGGGCAATGTCGCCGGACAGGAGGTGGCCACGGACGGTGGCGGGGAGGTGGTCCCGCCCCCACCGGTCCCGCCGGCCCCGCCGTCATCCAAGTCGCAGTCGGTCCCTACGCCGCCGTCGCCCAAAAAGCTGTCGCTGCCGACGCCGCCGACGCCGCCGTCCCCGCCGGACCTGTCCTCGGTGCCGAGGCCGGACGTCCTGACGACGACGGCCGGCCCGCTGACGCACCTCCCCGCTGCCCTAGAGAAGGGCGGCGTCCAGTTCAACAACGTCAGCAGCACGATCAACATGGCGGCGGGCAAGGGCAACTTCGCCGGCCAGAACGTCTTCAAGATCCAGAAGTGATCCGGCCCAGAGGCTAGAACGCGGATGTGCAGTTGAGGAGAGGAAAGTAAACACAGAGACACGGAGACACTGAGGCTCCTAATCTCAGTGCCTTCGTGTCTCTGTGTTTCCAATGGCTTGCGGCTCTGTAGTGCACCCAGGGAAACGGTCAGTTCAGGTCGCGGGCGACGCGGAAGCCGTTGTTGATGTAGCGGACGTCGATGTCATAGAAGTTCCGCCACGTATCGGTGATCTCCGCCAAGCTGTTGCGCCAGGAACCGCCGCGCAGGACGCGCTTGCGGCAGCTGCCCTGCAGCCAGGCGCTGCCGTCCGAGGGGGCGCCGCTATAATCCTTGTTCCAGCAGTCGGCAACCCACTCCGCGACCCCACCGTTCATGTCGTGCAGGCCAAAGGGATTGGGCTTGTAGCTGCCGACGGAGGCGGGAGTCAGGTGCTCGTGCTGGCCGCCGCAGTTCTGGCAGTTGGCGAAGATGCCCGGCTCGCCGCTCCACCAGTACGCACCTGACGTGCCGGCGCGGGCCGCGTACTCCCACTCGGCCTCGCTGGGCAGGCGATAGCGCTGTCCCGTCTTCTGGCTGAGCCACTTCACATAGGCCTGTGCGTCTTCCCAATGGACGTTGTAGATGGGCGTGTTTTCGGTGGCGTTGGTCATGCGGGGCATGTCCGGGCAGCCGCCGCCCTGCACGCAGGCGCGCCACTCGCCCACCGTCACCTCGTAAACCCCCATCGCGAACGGTTTGCCGATGGTGACCCGGTGGACCGGCCGCTCGGAGGAGTCGCCCTTGTCGCTCCCCATCATGAAGGTGCCGGCCGGAATACGGACCAGGACGGGGCACCCTGGGCAATCCAGGAAGCTGTTGCCGCCGCCGTGCGTGCGCGTGTTGTTGGGCTGCGCCGGCGCCGCCCCGGGTGCGGCGGCGACCTGCTGCGGCGGCTCCGGCGTCGGGGTAAGGACTGAAAGGGGTACTGGAGGCGGCGCCGCGGCGCTCTTCTGCGGTGGTGGCGGCGGCTCGTGCTTGAGCAGCGCGGCCGAAAGGAAGCCCTGGGTGCCGTCCTCCAGCGAGACGTGGTACCAGGCTCCGCCCGGCACACGGCCCAGAACCTGGACGTTGGCGCCGCGCGCCACCTTGCCGACCCGCGCCGCGTTGTTGGCCGGCGTCGCCCGCAGATTGGAATCACTGATGACGGTGTAACGGCCGGGCTCCGCCGGTTCGAGTTTGGGGGCGAGGATGGCGACTTCGGGCTTCGCCGGCGGTGGCGCCTCGGATGGGGGCGGGCTGCTCGATCCGGATTGGACCATTTCCTGACGGGCCGGCGGAGGCGCGTCAGGCGGCTTCGGCGGACCCAGCTTATCCAACTGCTGGCGGGCCAGCGTCGCATAGCCGCTGTTGCTGAACAGGCGTAGGAACGCCTGGTAGTCGTCGGGCTCCGTGCTGGCGCGGATCCGTTGCCAGACCGTCTCAGCTGCATCGGCGGCGGGCGTGGCACCCGGTTCCTCGACGTCCACGGCAACGTTGGCGACTGACTTGCCGCCTTTCCCATCGTCGGCCGCGAAGCTGAAGGTACCGGCCGGACCCGTTTGCGCGCGCTCTGGATCGAACACCAAACCGGCCAGCGCCTCGATGGTCAGCTTGTCGCCCACCTTGACGGAGTTGGCGCCGTTCTTCACCTTCCCGCGCTCGGGCACGGCGGTGACGGTGATGGTGATCGGATCGCCGTCGGGGTCGGTCGGCGCCTCGATGCGCAACGGGTTGGGGGCCACCCGCAACGTGCGGTCGGACACCACGACCGGCGGCTGGTTGCTGGGCTTGATGGTGATGGGTGCGGCGCCGCGGACGTTGCCGCCCCGGCCGTCCATGACCACGAACTCGAACACGCCGGCATCGCCACGGAAGCTGGCGTCCGGCTTGAAGCTGGTCGCCGCCAACTGCTCGACGGTCAGGTAATCGCCGATCAGCACGCTCCGTTCGCCGATCCGCACGCTGCCGCCCCGGGGCAGACCGGTAACGCGGGCGAACATCTGGTCGTCGTCGGGATCGGTCGGCTGGGCGATGCGCAACGGCTCCGGATCGGCGCGGTCGAGCACTGTGAGAGGACGAAGCTCGGCAATGACCGGTGGCCGGTTCGGCGGGCGCGGGTTGAAGTAGAAGGGCGTCGCCCCCAGCGAGCCGTAGATGAACGGATCTTGGCGGCCGTCGGTGGCCTGCTTCACCGTGTCGCGCACGTTGCGGAAGAACAGGCTCAGCTCCAGACCCGGCGTTTCCAGGTGCTGCAACAGCGCCGCGGTGTAGGGGCTGTGCTGGCCGCTGCCGTCCTCCGCCAGTTGGTCGGCGCGGGTCGCCATGGCGACCAGCGTGTCGCTGGGAGTGTCGTCGACGCGGCCGAAGCCGGGATGCGCCTGCACCCGCTGTGTGCCCGTGCGCGTCAGGCGATCGACGAAGGGATTGTTGCGGCAGGCGTCGAGGATCAGGATGCCGAGCTTGCGCGCCTGCGCCAGCTCGCCCAGCGGCAGGTTGAGCGGGACGGCTTCGTAGACGAGGTCGCGCTCGCGTTCCAGTTGGGCGTCGGAGGGGATCAGGTAGTTGGCGCCGCTGACCTGAATGCCGTGCCCGGCGTAGTAGAGGACCGCCACATCCGCCTGCGACGCCTTCAGCCCGAACTGCCGAAGCGCCGTGGAGAAGCCGCGGACATCGAGGTCGTACTGTTCATCGACGTTGAAGTCCAACTTGCGCAACGTTTCCGCGATGGCGCGCGCATCGTTCCGTGGGTTGACCAGTTCGGGAGCATGGACGTAGGAACTGACGCCGATTACCAGCGCTATACGCTTCTCGGCCCCGGCCGGGGCCGGGGCTGGCTTGGCTGCTTGCGCAAGGGTCGTCGCGCTTGCCATGACGAGCACGATCAGCAGCGCTCCTAGGATTAGCCCGCGCCGCCTCCACCGTACCTCCATCACCGCCTCCTTGCCCGAGGAGACCTGCCGGGCTGCTCGTCCAGCCGCCACCGCCCGAGGGGCAACAGCCAGCCCAAAAGCGGATTGTCGATTCCGCAGTAAATGCAATCGATTGATTGATTGGTGCTGGCGATCATGGGCCGAACGAAAAAAATTTATTGATCTGCCCCTGCCGTGCCAAGGCATTCCTTTAGTCTAATCCATATAACGGTTGCACCGCACCTTCAGGGGTATTACTCCGTATTATTCGTGGAACATGCCACGAAAAAACATACTGAAATGCCAAAGAGGTAACTCTACAGCGGCGCGGCGCTAGAAAGCAAAGCCTCTGCTTCGTCATCATCGATAATGAGCCAGATGCGAACCGTGTTCTTCTTTCCCTTCAGTGACACCTCGCCCACCGGCAGCACCCGGATCTTACCCTCGACGGCCCGCCAAGTCGGGTCGCCGATGATGATTCGGCAGTGGCGGGACGTCCGCATCGCCACCGTCTTGCCGTGGCTCTCCAGGCGGGCCGCGGTGTTTGCGGTATCGCCGAGCAGCGAGTATTCCATGTGCCGCAAGCCCCCCAGGCTGCCGGCGACCAGAGGGCCGGTGTGCAGGCCGATGCGGATGCCGACGGCCGGCAGCCCCTCGGCCTGCCATTGCTGGTTTAGTGTGACCAATTCCCGCCCCATCTGCATGGCGCAGCGCACGGCGCGCTCGGCGTCCGCGTCGATCTGCGCCTGCGTCGTGCGGGCAACCGGCGCGCCGAACACGGCGAGCACCGCATCGCCGATGAACCGCAGCACGACGCCGTCGTGCGCCGTGACGATGCGGACCATGGCGTCGAGGTATCCCTCCAGCCAGCGGATCAGCGGTTCCGGCTCTAGCGCTTCGCAGATGGTGGTGAAGCCCTCGATGTCGGAGAACAGAACGGTGGCCGTCAGTTGCTGCGGCCGCGGCCGGTTGCCGGCCATGAAGGTGGCCCGTTCCCGCCAGATCTCGTCGGCGACGGGTTGTGAGACATGGTTGGCAAACAGGTGCATGAGGACGCGGCGGTCGGCACGTTCGCGCAGGGAGAGGTGCGCGGTCATGGCGGCAATGCCGATCAACCAAGCGACCGACGGCGCCATCAGCGGCACCAGCGGCCCACCGGAGGAGAACAGCATGGTTCCCGCCGCCCATAGGCCGAAGAGCAGCAGGATGCTGGTAAGCGACAGCAGCCAGAGGGGCAAACCGGCCATAGCGAGCGCCACGCCGGCGGCGCTCATGACGACGACAAGGACGGCCTCCTCGGTGAAGGGGAGGCGGGGACTCCCGCGGCCGTCCAGCATTTGCGCCAGGATATGGGCTCCGATCTCGACGCCAGGGGTAGACGAGCTGGCAAGTGACAGTGGCGTGCGGTGCTGGTCGATGCCGGTCAGCGCTGTGCCGACCAACACGAGGCGCCCGGCCAGCCACTCCTTGGGGAGCACCGGCACGGCCTCCGCCGAATAAACGGGGAAGGGCGGCGTATCCGGGTTCGGTCTGCCACGCCAGGCGATACGGAACGGTTCATGCGGCACCTTGCTGTCAGCGAGGGCGGCGAGCTGCGCCGGCAGGCTGGGCGTACCGTCACGCCCATAGGGCACATGCCAACGGACTGTGGAATCCAGCGGATCCTTCGCCAGGTTCGCGTGGCCGCGGGGTATGCCGCTGGTGAACTCGTCAAGGAAATGCCGCTGCTGTTCGGTCAGCGGGGTTTGGTCCAGCGCGGTGATCGCCACCACCGGAACGCTGGCGTCGAGCATGCGCCGGCGCAGGCGCTCGTCTAGCTGCGGGAAGGTCGGCTGGTCGAACAGGATGTCCATGCCGATGGCGCGCACCTTCGCGGCCTCGAGCTGGCCGATCAGGTCGGCAAGGAAGCCCCGGTCCACGGGTGACCGGCAGGCCAGCGTCGCGAAGCTGTCCTCGCCGAGGATCACCAGCGCGACGTCGGCGTGCTGTGGTTCCGGGGGGCTCACATGGGCGATCAGCAGGTCGCCGAACGTCTCGTCCGCCGACCGGAGCGGCGGCACCAGTCGCGTCAGACCGATCGCCAGGGCGGCGACGGCGAGGATGATGGCAACCACCCTCCATACCCCCGTCCGGCCGTTCTCCTGGCCGTTCAGGTTTTCCGGATCGGACGGCACGGCCGTCAGTGTTTGAGCGGCTGGTCCGCCGTCCATCTCCGGTCGCTCCGCGCGGCAAGTACGGTCCCGCTCATTGTCCATACTGGGTCAGGGAGTGGTGGTCTCGCTCCCTCCATTTCAACGAACCCGCAGGATGACCTGGGCCGTTACCAGCTCCGTGTCGCGCAGCTTGGACAGCGTCCGGTCGAGCTTGGCGACGTTCTCCTGGGTCAAGGGGTAGAACGCATCGGCGCGACCCGGCAGTTCGCGGTCCAGGTTGCGGTTGGCCGCGAAGCAACGGACGTCCATGTCGCCGGGGTCGTCGCCGACCCGCACGGGCTGCGGCATCCGGTCGCCCGACAGACTCACCGGCACGCTCCCCTCGATCAGCGCGCTCTTCGACGGACCGGACGGGAAGATCGGGATGAGCTGGGCTCGGGCATTGCGCAGGTAGCAGTAGACATGCGCGTCGCGATTGGTCTGCAGCATCAGCCGGACCTCGTCGCCCGGCCGGTAAGCCGCCGTCGTCCCGCGGTCGGTGGACAGGTAGAGGTCAAGCGGCACCGTGGCGTCGCGCAACGACGCCAGCATCTCGGCCGCCTGTCCGGTACAGCCGGCCGAAGCCAAGTGAACGGCCAGTGCAGCGCTGCCGGGCGGCGCATCCACCTCCCGGAAGCGGAGCGCGGTGCGGGGGACACCATCGGCGCTGGCGACCCGGATCTCCGCCCCTTCCTTGAGGGACAGCTCCCGCGGCCAGGGGGCCGTGGCGGCGGCATCCGCCCACACCACCTTGGCGCTGGCACCGCGTCCGTCCTGCAGCACGACCTGGTTCAGACCCGGCTCCTGCGGGCGGCGCAGGGTCGGCGGACTGCCAGCCTTGACGCAATAGGTCCCTGATACTGCGGGGTCGATGGCGAACGCCCGTTCGACCGCCCTGTCCAGCGGGTTGCCGATCGCGCGTGCGGCGCCGAGGTCGTTCTGGACGAAGCGTTCGCTGCTCAGGAGGCCGCCGCCGGGGGGACGCGCCGCCGTGTCGGGCCCCTTGTCGATCTGTCCGTCATACGGCCCTTTGACACGCACGGTGCGGCCGCTGGCGAACAGGAACATGGTGCTGGCCCCGTCCGGCACCTGGACGGCGGTCCCGTCGGGCACGACCTGGCCCAGCCGGTACCCGGGCGCGGTGGAGGCGACCACCACCGCTTCGGCGGCACGAGCGGCTGCGGCCTGGGTGCAGCCCACGGCCAAGATCATGGCCGCGCAGAGGAAACGGCCGGCATTGGCCGGCGTCAGTGTTCCGGGCAACGCGACGGCCCGGGACCCGGGCGGCGCGAGGGCCGACCGGATGATCGGTCGGCGGGATTGAAGGTGAACGTACATGGTCGGCACCTCTCAACGATGGGGACGGCCCTCGGCCGTCGGTGCCCTCGAAGCTAACCTTTCGATGCTTCCGCCTCTGTGAGGCTTGACACACGGAAGGCGAGCGGCGACTTGCGGCGGAGTGTGGTCCAAGCGACAGCGGGCGGCCGGAGGCTCCGGCAGGCTGGCGTATCGAACCGTCCCCTGTTCCAGGAGATATCCATGCCTGCCACGAAGAAGCCGACCGTCTACGCCGATCCTCGTCGGCACGCCTACCTTAAGCCGGTCCTGGTGGAGGGGCTCGTCGCCTGCGCGGTGCACGACGCCGAGGGGACATGCCTCTGGCTCGACCCGGACTGGGACAACGCCCGCGCCATCCTTGAGACGCATGGGGTGGAAGCGCTCAGCGTGCATTGAGGCGGCCTCTAGAGCGATTTCCATCAGTGTCTGAAGCCCCTCTCCCTTGATGGGAGAGGGGGGAGGGGCATCAGCATCAGGAACGGCTGGGCGAACGCCACGAGGGCTCGGCGTCATCGGCCGAGCCCTTCGTCCGGTTAACGGTCCGGTGGTGCGCTCAGTCATGGGGCCCCAGCAGACAGGAGGTCCGGGCCTGCGCCGCCACCGTCAGGCCCAGGTCGGAGCCGATGGTCCGGCGAAGGCGAAGCCCGTTGATCTGGTTGGCGATGCTGAGCGAAACGATGGCGAGGTCGGAGTCGTCGAGGATCTTGCGGCCGTCCTGCCAGCATTGGATCCGCACCCGCCCGTTGGACGAGCCGACATCGACACCTCCCGTCGCAGGACCGACGGCCTTGCCGTCGCCCTTGTTGACCAGCGTGGCGCCGGCTTCGCCGGATGCCAGCAGGGCCGCCACTGCGGCGAGGATCATCCATCGTCTCATGGCACCGCCCTCCGGGTCAGCGGGCGGGCTTGAATTCGACGCGCCGGTTGCGGCCATCGTATGGGTCGGAGGCAATCGGGTCGGTCGGCCCCTTCCCGGCGACGGCGATGCGCTGCGGGTCGATGTGATGGACGCGGACCAGGTACTCGCCGACCGAGATCGCCCGACGCTCCGACAGGGCCTGGTTGTAGTTCAGGGAGCCGACCGCGTCGGTGTGGCCCTCGACCAGCAGCGAGAGCTGGGAATCCTGCGTCATCAGGCTGCCGACCGAATCGATGTAGGAGTAGAACTCCTTCGGGATCTCAGCCGAGTTGAAGGCGAAGTTGATGCGGAACCCGAAGGACTGCGCCTTCGCGGGTTCGGGCTCGGGCGGGGCGGCTGCGGCGGTCTGCTGCGAAGCAGGCTGGGCCGCCTGCTGCGGGGGCTGCCGGGGCGGCGCCTTCTGGGGCGCGGGGGCCTGAGCAGCGGGGGCGCTTGCCTCGGGCGCCGAACTGGCGGGCGGTGCGCCGTAGTTGACTCGGTCCGTCGGGCGCGGTCGCTGGGCGGCGCCGCTCGCGGCACCGCCGACGATTTCGATGCTACGGGTCCGGACCTTGGCTTCGGGGGCCACCACTTCGCGCAGCTCGTCGACGCTGGGCGGCCGGTCGAACATCATCACCTTGGACGAGCCGGAGCCCTCCACCGCCTGCGCCAGGACCGGGCCGGCATAGACCGCGGCGGCGAAGGGAAGGGCGAGGCAGGTGACGTATCTTAGAGCGTGCTTCGGCATGGAAGTCTCCATGAGCTGAACGGTATCGGCGGGCGCGGGCAGCGCTGCTCTCTACGGACTTACCTAGCACCGTCGTACGGGCCGATCTGTGAGCCGGCCAACACTGGCCGGCTTTTCGGGACCTTCTTTCTCAGCCGCCGGCCGCCACGGTTCCCGGCAGCACCTTGACGGACATCTGTTTGGAACGCGCCGCTCCCCCCGGCACGGCGGAGAAGGCGTTCACCACGTCGGATAGCGCCGCCCCCGGGATTGCCTGGAGGTCGTCCCGCTTGAACTGGTCGGGTAGGCGCACGCCGATCTCGTCGGGCGCTACCACGCAGGCAATCGCCTCGTCGGCGCCGGGCCGATCCATGCGGAGGTTGAACGGCTTCTGGACGCCCGGCGGGATCTCGATCTGCCGGTTCGCCTCGACGAAGGCGTCGGGCTGGAAGCGGTTGGGATAGATGCGCGCGACGGTGCCGCTGGCGTCCTTGTAGTAGCAGTACACGAAACCGTCGGTAGTCGGTTGCACGCGCACCACCAGCGCTTCGCCTGCCCGGTAGCGCGGCGTCGGCCCCCGGTCGGAGGTGAGGATCAGGTCGGGCGTCGGCGCTCCCGCCGCCTTCACCGGACGCGGCAGCCCATCGCCGCCGGCGTTGCTGACGGTCTGCAGCCGCTCGGGCGCGATCTTCTGGCCGGAGGGTTTGGCCAGCATGCGCTGGTAGAGGTCGAAGTCGATCCGGCCGGTGGCGATCAGGTCGTGGTCGGCCTGGTAGCGGGAGATCGCGTCGCGTGTCCGCTCGTCGAGCTGGCCGTTGGCCGCACCGTCGTAGTAGCCATCGGCCGCCAGCACGCGCTGTGCGAAGGTCACGCGTTGGGCCGGCTGCATGCCGTCGAACCACTGGCGCGCCTCGGCCGCGAACGTGGGATTGGTCTGGTCGATGCCCAGGCACTGCCAGTAAGGGGTGCGCGTCAGCTTGCCGAGCACCTCGATGGTGCTGAGCTCGACCAGTGTGCGCACCGCCTGATGCAGCCCTTCCGACTTGTTGAGCGAGACGTTGAAGGACAGCCCGGCCTTGCCGATCACGGCACCCGCGTCGCCGCCACGGCCGGAGGACAACACGGCCAGCGAGTTGCTGGCCGACATTCCCGGGATGATCTGACGGGTCACCAGTTCACCGATGTTGAGGTCGACGGACACCATGGAGATCACCTGGTCGGCCGAGATGCCCAGGTCGGCGAAGGGTAGCGACAGACCGGCGCTGGCCGCCTCGCTGACGACGTTGTCGTCGAGCTGGGTGATGGCGCCACGGATGTAATAGGAGGGGGCGCGGAAGTTCGGCTGGACGCCGATCATCCAGTACAGCGCGTTCACGTCGTCCAGCGCCGGCTCGAAATCCACGAAGCGGAAGGCGTTTGAGGTTTCCGACATGCGCGATACGGCGGTGATCAGCATCTCCTTGGTGCCGCCGGCGACCCGGCCTGTGGCGTCGGGCAGCCCGTTCGAGGTGAGATAGATGTCCCGCTTGCCGTGGTTCCACATCAGCGTGTCCATGCAGCGCAGCGCCTCGCTGAAGCTGCTGATGGTGCGCGCGGCCGGCGTCTTCGGCTGCTGCACCACCGATGCCTGCTGACCCGATGTGACGCAGCCGGCCAAGAGCAGGGCCAGACCGAGGGCGATCCAGCCCGTCCGCCTGATCTCATGACTCCGCTGCCGGATAAACTCCATTCCGACCTCCTCTGTTTACACCAGGGCCCGGCTATGACGCGTTAAACCGGAGCCCGGCTATGACGCGCTTCACAGCCAGGCTCTATTGGACTCCTCAACGCGCCGACATCTGTGGCGCCCGGCTACCGCCTTCGGGACGGACGTTGACGGTGATCTTCTTGGACATGATCGGCGGGTCGTGTGGCACATGGTCAAAATCGCCCAGGACCAGTTGCAGCGTATGCCTGCCGGGCGGCAGTTCCAGGATGATCTCGGTCTGCCCCTTGCCGAAATGCATGTGCTGCTTGTCGTTGGGGATCGGCTCGTCGAAGTTCTTCAGGTCGGTGTCGATGAGCAGATGATGGTGCCCGGTGCCGTCCTTGCGCACGCCGGCCGGCGCCACGCCGAAGTTGCGCAGCCCGAACCACACCTTGAAGCGGCTGTTGACCGTTTCGCCGTTGTTCGGCCAGCCGATGTAGAGCAAGGCGTCCTTGCGGCCGGCCATGCGCTCGGATTTCTGCCCGGGGGCGGGGGCAGGAGTGGTCGCGGCATCCGGGGCCGGACTGGCGGTGATGCCCTCGGACGGCGCGGCGGCCGGGGGTGAGCTGGCCGTGGTGTCGTCGGACGGCGTGGCGGTGTCGGCGGTCTGCGCGCCGGCGCTGGCGGCGGCGAGCGCCAGGCCGGCACCCAGCAACGCGGATTTCCACAATTTCATAATGTCCTCCCTGGACAGTCGATGTCGGGTCCTATGGGACCGTTATGGTGATCTTTTCCGACATCACGGGCGGGTCGTGCGGTACGTGGTCGAAGTCTCCCAGCACCATCTGCAAGGTGTGCTTGCCGGGTGGCAGTTCGAGGCGGGCCTCCGTCTGGCCGCCGCCGAAATGCAGGTTGTTCTTGTTGTTGGGAATGGGCTCATCCATGTTGGTCAAGTCGGCGTCGATCAGCAGGTGGTGGTGCCCCGTCTCGGCCTTGCGCGTGCCGGCCGGTGCCACGCCCATGTTCTGCAGACCCATGCGGACCCAGAACTTGCCACCCTCGATGACGGCTCCATTGTAGGGCCACATGATGTAGGCCCTGGCCCCGTCCGGAGCCTTTTCCCGGTCGACCGCCAAGACCTGTCCTGGCACCAACAGCACGGCGCCGACTACGAATGCAGTGATCCGCAGCATGACACACCCCCATGTTAATCCTATGAGGAGTATCTTAGTCTTAGGACAGGGGCTGTACCGCCCCTGTATTTCTGGCTAACTCGAGAAGGTTGGAGCCCCTTCCTTTTTAGGGGCGTTCTTGCGTCCATTTCGGAGGTAGGGTGCACCCGATTAGGCGCGTGAACCGGCGCCTGGACCTTCCTTTGCACAGCGGCTCACCTCCTCTGCGGCGTTGACCAGGCTGCCGCGCATGCCATCGTCGGGGAGCTGCCGAGCGACGGTCGGGGGTCCCATGCGCGATGAGGATCGGAACAGACAGCGCCGCTTTGAGACCAATCGGCTACCTACTGCTTCCGGCTCTGCTGCTCGTGGCGCTCACCGCGGCGGCGCTGCACAAGGCGTGGCTGCATGACCAGTTCCAGTCCCTCCTCGGCGAGGGAATGGCGCAGGCCGGCGATATGGCGGTGGCCGTTTCGGCGTGGCTGGCCGCCGCCTGGCTCGGCTCGCGGACGTTGGACGTGCTGGTCGCCCGGCCGATGCGCGCCGGACGCCCGCGGCAGATCCCGCGCCTGCTCGCCGACCTGCTGCGGGTCCTCATCTACGGGGCGGCACTCTTCGCGATCCTGGGGTCTGTGCTCGAACAGCCGGTGACTGGGCTGCTCGCCACGTCCGGCGTGTTGATCGCCGTGCTCGGCTTCGCGCTCCGCAACATGATCGCCGACATCTTCTCGGGCATCGCGCTCAACATCGAGCGTCCCTACCGTATCGGTGACTGGATCGAATTGGCGCCGGGCGTGACCGGCCAAGTCGACGAGGTCAACTGGCGGGCGACCCGCTTGATCACCTTGGAGGGAACCGCCATCACCGTCCCCAACGGTGTGATCGCCAGCAGCCGCTTTGTGAACTTCAGCCGCCCCGGGTCGAGCTTCCGCGCCTCGATCCAGATCCTCCTCGACGAGGACGTTCCCGTAGCGCGGGCCAAGCGGATCCTGTTGTCGGCCCTGGTCTGCGCCGATGGCGTGCTGATGGAGCCACGCCCGGACGTGATCGTGGAATCGATCGGGCCGAACGGCGTCGTCTATCAAGCGCGGTTCTGGCTCTCTGACTATGGGCGGCTGGCGGCGTGCCGCGACGCGGTGGCGTCAACCATACTGCAAAACCTGACCCGCGTCGGGATCGAGCCGGCCCATCCCAAACAGGACATCCGTGCCCGCAAAGCGCAGGCTCGCACGAAGGCGCCGGGGACCCTACGCCGCAGCCTGCTGCGCCAGCTCGACCTGTTCACCGCCTTCCGCGATGAGGAGATCGAAGAGTTGGCCGGGGCCATGCGCCGCCACCAGATCGCCGCCGGCACCACCGCCGTGCACCAAGGGGACAGCGGGACGTCGCTGTTCATCGTCGCCGAGGGCGCCTTCGACGTGCGCATGGCGTTCGACGGCCGCACCCTGCTGCTCGACCGTATGCGGCCGGGCGACGTGTTCGGCGAGATGTCGCTGCTGACCGGCCAGCCGCGCAGCGCCTCGGTGGTTGCCAACACCGACGCCGTCGTCTACGAGCTGGACAAGAGCCACGTCGACCCCGTGCTGCGTCGCCGCCCGGAGCTGGCAGCGCAACTGGCCGAGCTGATGTCCCAGCGCCAGAACCGCAACATCGCGCAACGTCAGGCCGAGGGCACGCCCGAGCTGGAGATGCAGAGCGCCGGCCCGCAGGACCTGCTGGCCCGGCTGCGGACATTTTTCAAGCTGTAGATGTGGCGAAGCTCACAGCCGGGAGGACCGGGATGGGGCTATCGTCCATCTAGGCCGGGGCACGTGCTCCGGTCTGTCCTCTTCCTCCCGAACTCAAAACGACCGGTCCTCGACCGGTCGTTTTTTTCTGGGAATCGTCGATCGGATGTGAAGTGCGCGACAGGCGGCACGGGACGGGCGGGGCATCATGGGGCATCAAGACCCATTGGAGAGATGTCATGGCCCCCTCCGTCACCCGCGCTCTGAAAGCCATCAAGCGGTACGATGCCGGGCCCGAGCACATCGACCGCGCCATCCTGGCCGCCATCAACGTCACGCTGTGCCTCGCCTCGGGCGGGGACGACCGGGTTGCGGAAGGCTTCAACAACGACATTGCCTCCAGCGGCACCCGCTTCGCCTGGGTCTCTCCTCGTCGTCTTGAGAGCGTAGCCTACGCGGCTTGATCGTCTATCCGTACGACATCGAGGCAGCTCTTCCGAGGGCATGAACCGTCATTGCCCCCACCCCAACCCTCCCCTGCAGAGCGGGGGAGGGTTGGGGTGGGGGCACGTGAATTCGCGTGGGATCATTAAGAAGCCCCTCCACCCGGGTGGAGGGGCTTCTTGATGTCTTGCCGTCGTGCCAGCTTCAGCGTCGGAAGGCGAAGCCCTTCTGGGCGGTGGGGTCCTTCGCGCCGAAACCCTTCTCCGTTTCGGTGCCGGCGTTGCGGCGGCCGCCCAGCATGAAGTTCATCAACTGCTGCTGGCCGTTCGTGGCGGCGCCAGCGCCAAGGGCTTCCGTGTTGCCGTTGTTGGCCATCCAGGGCGGCAACTGGCTCTTGCCGGGCGTACCGGGCTGTTGCGCGGCAGGGCCGCCCAGGCCGGCCATGCGGTTCGCCAGCAAGGCGGCGCTCTGGGGCGACAGCGGCAGGCCACCGGATTGGACTTCGAAGGCAAAGCCGGGTGCAGCGGCAAACAGGGTGGCGGCGAAGGCGGTCACCAAGACTGCGCGGCGCATGACGTTTGTCTCCGGGTGGTAGAAACCGGAACCGATGCTCCGGTGTGTTTCGTGAGAGCACCCTATCCCGGGGCCGGGATCGCCGCTGTGGGCTGGGCCACACGCGGGACAGATTTCCGATCGGCGGCACAAACACTCTTACTTCTACGCTCTCCGCTGTTGCGGAACATGCGCGAATGGGGCAGCCCTTCCCTGTTTTCCCATGGCGTGCGTGTGGTAGGCTTAACGCCGCGGTAACCATGTTTGGTCGATGATCGGCCTCGTCATCTTCTGATGAATGGAGTTACGGTCAATGGCCAAGAAGCCGGTTTGGAAGCAGATCACACCGCGCCACTATGCCGTGGAGGGCGGGGGCCATCGCATCGAGCTGCGCTATGAGGGTGCCGGGTTCCAGAGCGCCTGGGGCATCTACGCAGACGGCGCCTTCGTGCACCAGCGTCCCGGTTTCATGGAAGCCCGCGGCGTCGCCCTGACGCTCCTCGCCGCCTAAGCCCGCCCCAGTTTCATCCGCCACAGCGCGCGGATCACCAGCGCAACCGTCAAACCGATCAGCACGCCGGCCGAGCTGGCGAGGAAGTCCTCCACCGCAGGCGTGCGGCCGGGCGAGTAGCGTTGCAGGAACTCCAGCCCGCCCGCGTAGCCGATGAGCCCGATGGTGAGCCATCCGGCATCCGACCGCAGACCGTAGGCGAGAACCGCGAAGAACGTCGTCCCTGCGTAGGCTACGGCGTGCTCGACATGCCCGCCCATGCTGGTCCGCACCATGTCCTCGCCCGGAAGCAGCGACAGGACGGTGATCAGGAGCACACACGTCCACGTGGCGATGCGAAGAAGCCGCTCCATACTACCCGCGCAGCCTTTCTCTGGTTCGTGGCCAATGTATTGGGTCTCCCCTTCCCGGCGGCAAAGGGAGCAAGCGCGGTAGGTCGTACGGTCGGCGGATAAGGGAAAGCCCTATCCGCCGACTGTATCACGCGAGAAGGGGGCGCGCCGGGGCGAAGGGTAGACCGGCGCGGTCGAGCGCGTTGTCAATGACCGCGTCCGACTTCTGGTCGAAGAGCTGGAGGAGTAGGTCGTCCACGTCCCAACTGCTGGTCGGCGTGCAGGCGGCGTAGACCTCGGCGATCACCTCGGACTGGTACTCGTCGCGGCCCTCCTCACCTCCGTGGTAGCCCAGGCGCTTGACGACCGCGAACGCGGTGCGAAACGGCTTGCGCAGGTAAGGGGCCATATCGGCCTTGCCCAGCAGGGCGTCCAGCCCGAGTGGGCCGTCGTCCCAGGCGAGGCGGCGGGCGTTCTCGACGGGGATGACGGCACGCACCGCCAAACCGGCGATGACGAGCTCCAGGTCGCCGGCGCACAGTGCGCGGAATAGGAGCGCCGGCGTCAGCCGGCCGTTGGCAGACAACCAGCGCACCATCCCGTCGATATCCTGATCGCCGCGCAGCACTGGGCGGAGCAGCCGCAGGGTCGCCGCCTCGCGGCCATGGGCGACGAGGCGCTCGACCAGTTCCGGGGCAAGGCCGTGACTGCGCGTCAGCATTTGCCGCATGCCCTCGGACACGAAGGCCACCAGCCGCTCGGCCACCGCCAGGGGTAGCTCGGAGCGGGCTGCGGCGGCGTCGCTGACGATGCGGATGCGGCCGAAGCGGTCGAGCGCCCGATGCAGCGACCGTTCGCGGATCTCCGCCCCTCCGTTGCGTAGCAGGCAGGTGACCACCGCGACGTTGCCGGCTTCCACCACGGCATCGGCAACCCGCGCCGACACCGTCTTCCGGCCAGCGATGGCCAAGTGCTTGCCGGCATCGGGATCGGCGAGAACCTCAAGCAGCAGGTCCTCGCGCAGGTTGCCGGCGTGGCGCAGAATCGGGAAGGCGACGCGGGCGACGTCCTTGACCAGCCGTGCGGCCAGATCGTCGGTGAGCAGCAGGCTGTTGTGGAGCTGCCAAGCCACCGCCTCACGCACCGCGACCTCGGCGTCGTCGGCAAAGCAGTGCAGCACTTCCAACGCCAGCGAGCGCTCGACATCGTTGAGCGCGCCGCTGGCGAGGTCTTGGACCAGCTTCGACATGGTCTCGATGCGATGCTCCGTCGAGGGATCCGTCAGGAGCAGGGTGAGGTCGGCCGAGGAGAGGGCAGTCTGAGTCATGGCGGGGGAGCTTTCCGAACGGCGGCCGTCAGGCCGAGTCAGTCGAGGTCACGATGGCTGTAACGCACCATGTCGCCCCAGATTCGGTCGAGGCGGCGCAACGTGCGATGGGCTCCGCGCAGTTCCTCCGACTCCTCCGGTGTGCGCGCCAGAACTTCAGCGTGCCGCTGTTCCAGCCGGGTCAGATCGGCGCGGAGTTTCCGCCCACGGTCGGTCAGGCGCAGCCGCGCCGCGCGGCGGTCGCGCTGGTCGGAGCCACGCTCGACGTAACCGGCCTCCACCAACTGCTTCAGGCTGTAGGATGCGTTGGAGCCCAGATAATAGCCGCGCTCCATCAGGTCGCGGACCGACGGCTCGCTGTCGCCGATCAGCATCAGCATCAACGCCTGCACCGGTCCGATATCGTCGGCGCCGAGGCGCAGCAGGCCGGAGCGCACCACGTCCAGGTACCGGCGATGCATGCGCTCGATCAGGCGGGCGAGGTCCTGGTAGACGACCAAGTCGGATGGCTGGTCCGGGACGTTCGGCGCCCCGGTTCCATCCGTCTGCAAGTTGTTCATCATCGCTTCCCATGCAGGACGGGGCGGTCCCAGGCCGCCCATGCATGGCTCCAAGCTTTCCGAAGATGCCTAACCGTTTGTTAAAGCCCTGGGTGTTAGGCAATGCAGCGCCGGCCCCTCGGACTACCTCGAAATTGAAGAACGGCAACGGCTGCAAGGCCTTGCCGACCCGTTCCGGCGCGCGTGGACAGGGCTTCGGGTCCAAAATTTGTCACATCCGAGTCAATACCTCTCGACGTAATTCAGAATCCGGGATCAACCCGTCGGTGTGTCGCCCGGCACCTGCCTGAGCTTGGTGTCGTCTTTGATTCCCAAGGCAAAAACGCGTTAACCACGGCCAGCCATGGTCGGTATCCGGAGACGAGATGAGCAGCATGGACCATACCCGGCTCGCGCAGGCGTATCGGAAGATTCTCCAGGGGCTGGGACTGGCCGGAGCGTTGAGCTGCTTCGTGAACGTCCTCATGCTCATCGTGCCGCTCTACACCATGCAGGTCTACGACCGGGTGCTGAGCAGCCGCAGCCTCGACACGCTGGTGATGCTGGCGGTGGTTGCGGTGGGTGGGTTGGTGCTCTATGGCGTCCTGGACTTCATCCGGGCCCGCGCCTTCCTGATCACCGGCGCGGTAATTGCACACCGTTTCAACGTGCCTACGTTGCAGGCGGCGATCGTCGATACTCTGGCCGGCGGTTCGCGTAACGCCGGGCAGACCATGCGCGACCTTAACGACCTGCGGAACTTCATGACCAGCAGCGCGGTGGCGGTGCCGCTGGACCTGCTGTGGGTCCCGGTGACCTTGGTCATCCTGTTCCTGCTGCACCCGGTCTACGGCTTCCTGGCGCTGGGCTCGGCGGTGCTGCTGCTCGGCGTGAGCGTGCTGACCGACGTCCTGACCCGGCGCCCGATGGCTGAGGCGAACGAGGCGTCGGCCAAGGTGTTCGCCGACATTGGCAGCGCCGTCCGTCACGCCGAAGCGATCGAGGCCATGGGCATGCTGCCCGCGCTGGCACGGCGCTGGCAAGGGGCGCAGACCGGATCGGCGGCGTTGGTCGACCGCGGCGCCGTGCTGTCGCGGGCCCTCGCCTCGGCGTCACGCAGTCTGCGCTTGGTACTGCAGATCGCGGTCATTTCCGCCGGAGCCGTGCTTGTGATCGACAACATGGCCTCGCCGGGCAGCATCATGGCGGTCGGCATCCTCACGGGACGCACGCTCCAGCCATTCGAACAATTGGTGGACGGCTGGCGGCAGTGGGTCAACGCACTCACCGCGCACCGGCGCATCCGCATGCTTTTGTCGGCGTCGGCCGGGCGCCGCAGCTCGATGCCGCTGCCCGAGCCCAGGGGGCACCTGGTCGCCGACCGCGTCAGCTACGTGCCGCCCGGCCTGGACCGGCCGGTGCTGCGCAACGTCTCCTTCGCGTTGGAGCCCGGCGAGGTTCTGGGCATCATCGGTCCGTCGGGGGCCGGCAAATCGACGCTGGCCCGCCTGCTGGTCGGCATCTGGGGCCCGACCGTCGGCGGCATCTATCTGGACGGCAACAGCACCTTCCTGTGGGAGCGCGAGAGCTTTGGCCGCTATGTGGGCTATGTGCCGCAATCCGTGGCACTGCTGGACGGCACAATCGGCGAGAACATTGCTCGCATGAATGTCGCCGACCCCGCGGAGATCGTACGCGCCGCGCGGCTGGCCGGCGTGCACTCGATGATCGGGCGTCTTCCGCTGGGCTACGACACGCCGGTGTCCGACGCCGCCTACAGCCTGTCGGGCGGCCAACGGCAGCGCATCGCGCTGGCCCGCGCGCTGTACGGCAACCCGCGGCTGATGGTTCTGGACGAGCCCAACTCGAACCTCGACCACGACGGCGAGACGGCGCTGCTGCACGCCATCGGCAAGGCCAAGGACGCCGGCACCACGGTGGTCATGATCGCCCACCGGCCTTCCATCGTCGCGGTCGCCGACAAGCTGCTGGTGCTCAAGGACGGTATGGTCGAGAAGTTCGGCGCGCGCGAGCAGGTGATGCAGGGGCTGAAAGGCGACAATCCCCGCCCCGTGGCGCAGCCCGTCATCCGCCTCGTCAAGACCGGAGCCGCCGAATGAAGACCGCGGTCACCACCTGGAACGCCGTTCCCGCCATCCAGACCGGCGAGCCCTCGCTGCGCGGTACAGCGTTGGCCGGGGCGCTGGTCGTCGCCGTGGGCTTTGGCGGATTCTTCGGTTGGGCTTTCACCGCCAGCCTGGATACGGCGGCGCTGGCGTCGGGCGCCGTGGCGGTGTCGAGCCACCGTAAGACCGTCTCCCACCTGGAGGGCGGCATACTGAAGGAACTGCTGGTGCAGGATGGCAGCCTGGTCGAGGTCGGGCAGGTGCTGCTTCGCCTCGACACCACGCAGACCGACGCGGTGGTGGCCCAGATCCAGAGCCAGTACTGGCCGGCGTTGGCCCGCATGGCCCGGCTGCGCGCCGAGCAGGCGGAGGCCGCCGAGGTGGTCTTCCCCGAGGAGCTGCTGCGCGCCGCCAAGACCAACGATGCCGCCGCCGAGGTCGTGGCTGCGGAGACGCGCCTGTTCCAGTCCCGCCGCCAGAGCTACGAGGGGCAGATCGCTGTCCAGCGCAAGCGAATCGCCCAGTTGCGCGACGAGATCAGTGCCGTGGAGGCGCAGCGCGCCGCCACGGAGGAGCGGCTGCGCTACACCGAGGTGGAGACGCGGACGGTGGAGAGCCTGCTCGCCAAGGGTTACGAGCGCCGGCCGCGCCTACTGGAGCTGCAACGCAGCATCGCCGAGCTGCGCGGCCGTCATGGTGAGCTGGTCGCAAACCGCTCCAGGGCGGACCAGGCGATCGCCGAGGCCGAACTGGACATCATCAACCTCGGCAACGCGCGCCGGGTGGAGGTCGCCGACGAGTTGCAGCGGGTGCAGGCCAGCGTCTCCGACCTGGGCGAGCGGCTGCGCGGCGCATCCGACGTGCAGAAGCGGCACGACGTCCGCGCCCCGCAGGGCGGGAAGGTGAGCGGGCTGCGCTTTTTCACGCCGGGCGGCGTCATCCCGGCCGGCGCGCCGATCCTCGACATTGTGCCGCAGGACGACAGCCTCATCATCGAGGCCCGAGTCTCCCCCGCCTCCATCGACGAGGTCGCCGTCGGTCAATCGGCGCAGGTGCGCCTGACCGCTTACCGTCAGCGCACCACCCCGTCGGTGGAGGGCAAGGTGATCGCCGTGTCCGCCGACCAGCTTCTGGACGAGCGCTCCGGGCAGCCCTATTTCGCGGCGCGGGTCAGTCTCGACCCTGCCTCGGTCAAGGCGCTTCCCCACGTGGAATTGCACCCCGGCATGCCGGCCGAAGTGATGATCCGCGGGCGCGCCCGCAAGGCCATCGACTACTTCCTGTCGCCGATCACCGACAGCATGCGCCGCGCCTTCCGCGAGGACTGAGGGCACGACCTTCCTAGGGATGGGGGCGGCAAGCGTAGGTTGGGTCGCGCATCAGCGAAGACCCAACGCCTGTCGCATTGCTCGCGCATTGGGTACTTAGCTTCGCCGGAAGAGGAAAAAGCCCGACCAGCCGGGAGCGCGGCGGTTAGGGTCACATGTTCATGCGCGGTGGATCGGCGCGCCGGCGACAACTCAACCCGACTACGCAACTTCGGGTCCAACTGGGTTTTGAAGATTTTTCCATCTTTCTGGAATCGAGTCTTTGGCGTTCGTATGTCAGTAATGTTGCGAGTTATTCGATTGCAGCGGAGTCGTTCGCTCATTGCCTGGTGTCAATTCGAATCGAAAGTCTGAAGTGTTTAGAATTTCGAAGCATTTACACTGTTGAGTTATTCTAGTAAATACCGTGTGCCTGCCGTTGTGGCTGGCAGTGACTCGAATTTCTAAGTGTTATACTTGTTTTGATCGCTTTTATGTCACAGCCCTTTGCCAAGGCCTCTGGTACACCGGACGATGTACATCGCAGTTTTGGATTAGCACGTTGAGGGCCAACCCCCAACGCCCGACCATTCATAGGAGAACCGGCACATGGCAACGCTTCCTGGCGGTAATTACGAGATCCACGAGGGGACCAACCACGACGACCTGATCGTGGGCGGCAAGGGTGACGGCCTGATCTTCGGTCAGAAGGGCGACGATGCACTGTTCGGCAACGACGGGCGCGACGTCGTGCTTGGCGGTAAGGGTGACGATCTGCTGCAGGGCGGCGCCGGCGCCGACCTCCTCGGTGGCGGCAAGGGCCACGACCAGATCCTCGGTGGGTCGGGCGACGACCTGCTGATCGGCGACAAGGGTGACGATGTTATGGCCGGAGAGGCCGGGCGCGATGTGATGTCGGGCGGTAAGGGCGACGACATGATGAGCGGCGGCGACGGCAACGACATCCTCATCGGCGGCGACGGCAACGACATCCTGATGGGCGCCGGCCATGACGACAAGCTGGACGGCGGCAAGGGCAACGACGACCTGCGCGGCGGTACCGGCCTGGATATCCTCAACGGCGGTGACGGTGACGATTTCCTGGCTGGCGATGACGGAGACGACATCCTGATAGGCGGCAACGGCCGCGACACGCTGGCTGGTAGCGACGGCGACGATACCTTCGTGTTCTCCGGCGGCGGCGGTCAGGACGTGGTGCTCGACTTCAACGTCGGCGAGGACATCCTGCAGATCTCCCGCAACATCAACGGCCTGAAGTTCCACGACGCGTCGGACATCGCGGCGCGCGTCACCGACGTCAACGGCGACGCAGTGATCGATCTCGGCCACGGCGACACCATCACACTGAAGGGCGTGTCGGCCGAGGACGTGCAGGAGCACCCGAACTCCTTCTTCGTGATCCAGTAAGGAGACCGGCCCGGCGGCGCGTTCCCCCCTCGCGCGCCGCCGGGAGTTCGGCGGCTAGGGCCGCATGTTCATGCGCCGTGGATCGGCGCGCCGGCGACAACTCAACCCGACTACGCAACTTCGGGTCCAACTGGGTTTTGAAGATTGTTCTATCTTTCTGGAATCGAGTTGTTGGCGTTCGTATGTCAGTAATGTTGCAAGTTATTCGATTGCGGCAGAGTCGTTCGCTCATTGCCCGGTGTCAATGCGAATCGAAAGTCTGAAGTGCTTAGAATTTCGAAGCATTTACACTGTTGAGTTATTCTAGTAAATGCCGAATGGCTACCGTTGTGGCTGATGGCGGCTCGAATTTCCAAGTTTTATACTTGTTTTGACCGTTTTTATATCACAGCCATTTGCCAAAACTTCTGGTAGACCGGACAACGTACATCGTACACCGCAATTTCGGATTAACCCGTTGGGGGCCAACCCCCCAACGCCCGACCATTCATAGGAGAACCAGCACATGGCAACGCTTCCCGGCGGTAATTACGAGACCCACGAGGGGACGAACCGTGACGACCTGATCGTGGGCGGCAAGGGTGACGACCTGATCTTCGGTCGCAATGGCGACGATGCGCTGTTCAGCAGCGACGGGCGCGACATCCTGCACGGTGACAAAGGCGATGATCTGCTGGCAGGCGGCGCTGGCGACGACCTCCTCACTGGCGGCACGGGGCACGACCAGATCCTCGGTGGGTCGGGCGACGACGTGCTGATCGGCGACGACGACAAGCTGATGGGCGGTGGCAACGACGATCTGCACGCCAGTAACGGCCATGGCAACGGTCAGGGTAACGGCCATGGCAACGGTCAGGGTAACGGCCATGGCAACGGCCATGGCAACGGCCAGGGTAACCCCAGCGGCGGTGGCGGCGACGATTTCCTGGCAGGCGGTGTCGGCAACGACAGCCTCATCGGCGGCAAGGGCCATGACATCCTGTCCGGTGGCGAGGGTGACGACACCTTTGTGTTCTCCGGCGGCGGCGGTCAGGACGTGGTGCTCGACTTCAACGTCGGCGAGGACATCCTGCAGATCTCCCGCAACATCAACGGCCTGAAGTTCCACGACGCGTCGGACATCGCGGCGCGCGTCACCGACGTCAACGGCGACGCAGTGATCGATCTCGGCCACGGCGACACCATCACACTGAAGGGCGTGTCGGCCGAGGACGTGCAGGAGCACCCGAACTCCTTCTTCGTGATCCAGTAAGGAGACCGGCCCGGCGGCGCGTTC
>Ga0196970_1000375_pt1 | contig 55703 bp, 59 predicted proteins | sample S1v_513CmetaG_FD_148672 | JGI IMG/M metagenome (GOLD analysis project Ga0196970, IMG submission 148672) | Soil microbial communities from Anza Borrego desert, Southern California, United States - S1+v_5-13C | ecosystem: Environmental > Terrestrial > Soil > Desert | place: USA: California...
CTGAGTACAACCCCGCGCACCATGCCGAGGATTGCCCGCACGACTGGATCGAGAGAGGGGAGGCGTAGATGCGAGGGTTCTACAACTACTACGCGCCGACGGTTATCCCCTGCGAATGTGGCTCGAAGGAGCCGTACTGGCACGGACCAGAGGACGGAGACCGTCACTACTGCTGTGACCCCTGCTGGGCTGTGTCGAGCCATAACCCGGAAGCGGTGCAGCATCCGAGCAAGGCGCCGACGAAGGGGGGGTGCTGATGCGCACCACCCTCGTGCTGCTCGTCCTGCTGGCGGTGGCGCTCGGCTTCGTGCTCGGGCGCCGCTTCGCACCCATGCCGACGCTGGTCATCTGCGACAGCGTCTGGCCTGATCCGATCACCGACCCGCGCGATCCCTACCTGCGCCACGTCATTCCTGCCGGGGACTGCGTGCTCGGCCCCTCGGTCCACGGTTCCCCGGTAGAAGTGAGGTTCATCGACTAATGCCGAACCATGTGACAACGACGTTCACGATTGAAGGCCCGGCGGAGGATCTTGCCCGCTTCCGTGCGACGCACGTCATCGTCGTGGAGAAGAAAGGAGAATCCGACATCTTCCTGGACTTTCGGACTGTGATTCCGATGCCCGCCATTCTGGATGGGATCGTCAGCGGCAGCCGGACGGATCTGGCGGTGCAGTACATCACCGGGAAGCGACTGCACGAGATCACCAACAACGAAACCGTGGCGAAGATCGCCGCGATGTTTCCGCCGCTTCCTGCCGAGGAGATGGAGCGGCGGTACAGCGGCTTGACGACCGAGGACCTCGCGATGGGCGCGCGCGCCCTGCAGGCGATCGAGGAAACAGGCCATCCCACCTGGTACGAGTGGTGCCTGGCGTCGTGGGGCACGAAGTGGAACAGCTACAACTTCAGCATCGTGGACGACGGCCCCACCCGGTTCGTCTGCCGGTTCGATACGGCATGGAGCACACCGACGCCAGTCCTGACGAAGCTCGCCGAGCTTTACCCCGCGCTGCAGTTCACCTCCCACAGCTACGACGAGGGGGGCTACTTCGAGGCCCACGGGCAGGGGCTGCGAGGGCAGTTCGTCGAGCGTACCCAGGACCCAACGGACGTCGGCTACGAGTTGGCCTACGGGCGTCCTCCTGATCGTGACGATGACGACGAGGCCGAACAAGTAGACGCGGCCTCCAGAAGCGGGGAGGCGTAGATGGCCGTTGATTTCGGACACGACGAGAGCGCCGAGCTGCTGAACGACCGTGCGAAACGCCTGAAGTGGGCGAAGTTTTACGCGCAGCGGGCGGAGGCAGTGGCTAGATCCGCTGCGGCGAGCCTCGAAAGGATCGCGATGGGCGAGGGAACAGTAGTGGACCGCTGGCAAGTGGCCCGCGCGGTCAGGGGGTTGCGTTTGGCCGCTGACCGGATTGAGGTTCGAACGCTCAAGGGAGAAAGCCGATGATCGTCTACATCCTGTTCCACGAGACGAACTGCGGCCACTCGGATGAGAGCGACGGCTACGTCGAGGCGGTCTACGCGACCCAGGAAGCCGCGGAGGAGGCCCGTCTCGCGGCCATCCGGGAAGCCCGGGACCGCGGCGACGCCATCTACTACGACCCCGACACCGACGAGGAGTTCGCAGAGAGTTGGGAGCACGACTGGCGCGTCGAGGCACACCAGGTGATTGGAAGGGCAGAATGAGCATCAAGATGCGGCAGAAGGTAGAGCGGGAGATCATCAGCGCCTTCGTGAAACAGGCACTCGCGGCTGGTTACCGCCTGTCCGTCAGCCTCGAGCGGGGCTTCGATCTCAAAGTCGGTGATCCCATGCTCGGCTCTACCGATGCGGACGCGCTCATTGAGGAGGCCATGGCCGGGGATGATGCGCACATCTTCGTCCACGCGGCTGACGGTCCGTTGAGGGATGAGAAGACCGGCTCGCTGGTGACCGTAGGCTGGGTCTACATCGTCCTGGGAAACGACGGGTGGGACGTGATCAGCGACTACTCCATGGGTCTCGACAAGCTCGGACTGATGGCCGAGTCGGAAAGGATCTCGAAGGAATACGAATGAGCCCGGCGAAGCGTAAACGTCCGTATTCGCGAGACTTCGGCACCACCGGCCGCAAGGTCGATCTCACCGTCAGCGCCATCCCGGCGCGACTGCGCACGTCCGCCAGGGCGAAGGCGAAGCGGGAGCGGGTGAGCCTTCGGGCCACCCTGCTCCGATGGCTCGCCAACTGGACCGCCGGACGCCGTCCTGACGAAGACGCACCATCGAATTGACGAGCCAGCACGATCCGTCTACACTGGCACCTTATCCGGGAATCTGAGGGGTAAGGAAATCAGGTCTCACAGCCGGGCGGCCGAAAGACCGACCGGCTGTGCAGCACTTTCAGGACAGCTTCAGTCTCGCTGAGGAGCCCCAGCGCATCGCGCGCCGGCTGATTGCGGAGGATCCGCAGTTCCCCCACCTCAAAGAGGCCGATCCGCTACTCGCGGTGCTCTTCTCGCAGATGGAAGTCAGGCTGCATGGGGCTCGCGCGGCGGCGATCGTGGCGCTCCCGAAGGTGCAGGGGACCTTCCGCAACCTCTTCGAGTTCCTGGTAGCTGCGTTCGTGGCCCCGCTCTGTGGGTGGCACGATCCCGACTTCATCATCGTGGTCGACGCGGCGATCTGGCAATCCCTCGACGCTGAACGCCGCGAGCGCCTCATCTTCCATGAGCTGTGTCACGTGGTCGCGAAAGAGGACGAGTTTGGGGTGATGCGCCGCGACAAGGAGTCCGGTAAACCCCTGCTGAAGCTGGTGCCACATGACGTCGAAGTCTTCCACGCCGAAATCATCAAATACGGGCCGGAAGTCTGCGAACTCGAAACGGCGTGCGAAGCGATCGTCGAAGGCGCCGCGCAAGCGAAGCGCCGCCGCTTCAAAGTCATCGGCAAAGCATCCTGATCCGCCCTCCCAGGCGTTGACGACGGTTGACCAGGCCGCAGACCCCACCACGCCGACCGTCAGCCCCCGCTGGCGCGTGATCCAACGCGCCGTCTACACCTTGATCGACGAGGGAAAACAGCCCACGCAGGCCAATCTGGCGGTGCAGCTGGGCGTCTCGCGCCAGGCAATCTGGAAGTTCTTTCGCAGTCAACCCGAGTTCCTGAAGTGGCTGGACGACCAGATGCGGGCCGAGAACGAGGCCCTGATCGGCCCCCTGGCGCGCCGGATGTTCAACATTGGGATGCAGGGCAGCGTGCCGCACGCGGATATGTTCGCGAAGCTCGTCACGGGGCACTACACGCGCAACCTGGGCTCGCAGCTGCCGGGCGGCGACGCACCCTCTCAGACCAACTTCCAGATGAACTTCCTGATCCCTCGGCCGGAGTATCCGGAGGCGCCTGGCCAGGCCGCGCTGCCGGCGGTGCGCGAGGCGATTCCCGGCATGGTCATTCCGAACGTGGCGGTGAACCGGTGACTGACAACTCCAAATCCTTAATCGAGAACCCGAAATCACCGGCCGTCCGCCAGGACGTTACCCCGCCCGGCACGTCGCCGACGGCGGCCGGTGTCTTCCGGGAGGCGATCGACCGGCAGATGGACCCGCTCCTCGAGCGGCCGGTGCACGGGATCGAGGCGGCGGCGGGTGTCGTGAACGGCCAGGGTGTGGTGGAAGGGCAGGTGAGTGTGGCGACGAAGAAGGCGGGCACGTTCGCGCTGTGGGGCCAGGCCGCGACTGGTTTCGGCTACACCGTCATGGCGAAGTGGCGCAAGACGTTCGGCGGTGGCAAGTGAAGGCGGCGGAAGTCGAGATTCACATGCCGGGGTGTCGTGTGCGCGGTGGTGGCCGCTGCACGTGCGATTGGGCCGAAATCGAGGAAAAACGGGCCAACGAGCGAAATTCGACCGCACAGGAGGCTCGTAGAGCGACGATCGCAACGTCGCCCATACCCCAGCACCCCCCGTTTGACGAGGAAATCGCCCGCATGGAAGGGGAGGGAGGGGAACCGCGGGACGGTGGTGCAGCGGCCAGCACTCCGGTCTCCAAAACCGGCGACGCGGGTTCGACTCCCGCCCGTCCCGCCACATCCTTCATGATCCGCAACACCCTCTACGGCTTCAATCCCGAGCGGTGGCGCAGCGCGGCACGCCCGTTCGTGCTGCGCGGCGACGTCGTTAATCACCACGCGGACGAGCCGTTGTTCGCGCCGCACCCGAAGCAGGTCGCGTTCTTCGAGGGCGACGCGCCGAGGATCTTCCCGAACTATCCGCCGTCGGGCCGCCCCGTCGAGGAGCTGCCAAAGCATCAGCGCCGGCAGTATGGCGGCCGATCCGTCCGCCAGTGGTTTCGCGAGATGCGGGCCGAGGAGTTCGCCCAGGCAGTGGACTACCTGGAGTTCAGCATCCTCGGCGGCAGGTGGCGAAACGGCGTGCCGTGGACGCTGTTCGACACGCAGGCCGTGATCGAGCGCGAGACCGCTGCGCACTACTCACCGGAGCCGGACGAGTTCGCATACTTCGTAGACGCGTCAGGGCTTCCAACCGCTCGCGAGCTGTGGAACCACTCGGGCCGGTCTGGCCGCTACGACATCCACCGGGAGGTGATCCAGCTCTTCGCCGCGCATCCGGGGGACTACAAGGTGGTACGTTCGCGCCGGTGCTACGCAGGCCGTCCCGCGGGAACCATGTGGAGAGTGCGCCGCGATCGCGTGATGGACCCGAAGGCGTTCACGGTGATCGGAACCGACGATCCGGGCGGCCGCTGCAAACCAGAGTACTGGTCGCTTCCCCGGCTCGAGGACCACGAGCGGCTGTGTGATGAGCCTGACCGCGAAGGCGGCGGCATCCTCGGAGGGACAGGGAGATGGTAAAGACCATCCGCCACGCGATCGCCCACCTGCTCGGCCTGGCGCCCGCGAGCTGGCACGTCATGTTCGACGGCACCGGCACGCCGTTCTGCCGCGTCCAGTTCTGCGAGACGTGCTTCGCGCCCCTGGCGGTGGCACCGCTCAATCTGTCGAAGCGCGAGCCCGCGCGGTTCGAGCCGGTGGCGCTGGCGCCTGGTATCGGTCAGCTCCGCCCGATCGAGCCGCCACGCCGGCCGACGGTGGCCGACGTCGGCGCATTCCTCCGGGGAGATCCCGCATCCGTAGGTGCGGGCCGTGGTCGCGAGGGGTAGCAAGGCGCAGCTGATCCCGAGGGAGATCACCTTCGGGTACAAGAGCAAGGCCACTGGCCAATGGTGCGGGCCCCAGCCGAAACAGGCGCTCGCGCACGTCTGCCTCGCGGATCACCTCTTCTACGGCGGCGCCGCGTTCGGCGGCAAGTCCGAGTTCGCGATCGTCGAAGCGATCACCACCTGTCTCAGCCGCCCTGGCTGCGAAGTCGCCATCTTCCGCCGCAAGCACACCGAGCTGAAGAAATCGCTGATCCCCCGCTTCATGCGGCTCGTGCCGCGCTGGATGGCGAAGTTCAACAAGCAGGATATGTGCGCCGTGTTCTTCAACGGCTCGATCCTGTGGTTCTGCCATTGCCAGCACGAGGACAGCGTCTACACCTACCAGTCGGCCGAATGGCTGCTCCTCATCATCGACGAGGCGTCGCACTTCACCGAGTTTCAGGTCGATTACCTCATCACCCGCGTGCGCACGTCCGTTCCGGGGTGGCGAACGCGTGTCATCTTCACCTCGAACCCGGGGAACGTCGGCCACGGCTGGCTGAAACGGCGCTTCGTGCGGCCGACCGCCGCGGAGCTGGGGAACCGGCCGCCCCCCGCGCCGATGGAGGTCTGGCGACCGCTCAAGACGGACCCGGCCGACCCGACACCGCCCGAGCACGTGAAGACGCGGTGCTTCATCCCGGCCCGCTCCGAGGACAATCCCGCCGGCATGGAGGCGGACCCGACGTACATGGCGGGCGTCTGGGCGCTCGGCGGGGACAAGGCGAAGCAGCTCGCCCTGGGCGATTGGGACGCGAACGATTCGATGATCGTCGGCCCCGACTGGCGCGCGAACCACCTCGTGACCGAGGGTGACACGCTGCTGCTGCACCAGGGCGTGCCGCTGCACACGCTGCTCGACTGGCACGTCGTGAACAAGCCCGATTGGAAGCCGCCGGCCGGCGCGACGATCTTCGGCTCCGTCGATTACGGCTACGGCGCGCCCTGGTCGTTCCACCTCCACGCGGTGTTTCGCTCGGCCACCGGGAGCACGCACACCAGGACGTTCTTCGAGTACTACAAGGCCAAGGTCCGCGACGTCGACCAGGCGCGCCTGATCCGCGAGGCGATCGTGCGGCTCATGGCGTCGAAGGCGGAGGGTGGCTGCTCGATGGAGAAGCCTACGTGGATCGTCGGGGACCCCGCCATGTGGAACAGCCGTGCGGAAATGGGGATCTCGAAGTCGATCGCGGAGGTCTACACCGATGAACTCGTGAAGATCGGCGTCGGCTTCATGCCGGGCGCGAAGGGGCGCGGCGCGCGCGTCTCGAGGCCGCAGCGGTGGAAGGATGCGCTGTCCACCGGCGAGGATGGACTCCCGCGCTGGTCCGTCACCACCGCCTGTCCGCACCTGATTCGCACCGTGCCCGAGATCCCCTGGGACGAGGATGATCCGGAAGTGGAGGACGGCGAGTCCGAGAACCACGCCTATGAGGGCGTCGGCCGGTTCTTCGAGGCGCGGCCGTTCGCCGCGCGCGCGGCGGCGCCGGATCCCTACAAGGATCTCAGCGACGATCCGATCTCGAAGGCGCACGCTGAGGCGCTGGCGAAGCGGGCGAGCCCGACGCCGAAGGTGCTCGACATAACCGGCATGATCGTCACCTAAGCGTGGATCGACCGTTCGCCCGAGGGCAGGTGCTGGCGCAGCATCTCCGCGGCGAGGTCGTTCACCTGGTTCGGCGGGCAGTTCTCCAGCTGGCGCTTGATGTCCATCTTGAGCTTCCACCAGCGGTATTCGGTCTGGCGGGTGCGCGCGCGGAGCAGGTTGCGTGCGATGTAGCGATCGAGGGCTTTGACAGCGGCGTCCATGGGCGTCCCGTCCTGCCAGGCGAGTGGGTAACGGGCTGCGCCGTGATACGAAACGCAGCCGTTCCCGATTACATGCCCATCTGTCCGGAAAGCGGACGGAAGTTGCCCGGCGGTCACGGTTTGAGCAGGAACCGTGCCGCCGCGACACCTATATGTTGCGTTCGCGTCAGAAATATGCACAATGGTGTCTCGACTCAGCCTTTCCCAATATGGACCCACGAGAACGCGCCACGGCCGTTGCTCTCGCTGATCGAGAGGGCTTCCGGACCTTCCGGAAGACTGCCCTGACATCTGCGCGCCGGATGGACGTCGCCTTCGCCGTCGAGACACCACACGGCGTCGTCGAGGGCAAGCCCGGCGATTATCTGTGCCTGGACGTTATGGGCAAGCCCTATCCCTGCGATGCCGAGACGTTCGAACGCTCCCACACCGAATCTGTCGAAGGAGACACCTACTGATGGGCGCCGGCGCCAACGTGACCCGCAAACGCGTCGTGGACCTCGCGGAAGAGTGCCTGAAGCGCACGAACCTGTGCATTTCGGACCTCTCGAAGCTGAACGCGTCGCACAACGCGCTCGCGAACAAGACCGGCGCTGACATCGAGAAGATCGAGCAGCGCGTGACGGGCGCCTCGGCGTGGTGCCAGCGGACCGAGAACAGCCTGACGAACCACATGGGCGCTCAGGCGCTCGTGGACCAGGAGCTCGCCGCGGAGATCGCGACGCTCCGGTCCGATCTGGTGTGGTTCGGGCGGCACCTGACCCGCTGGCAGCGGTTCCGCTGGCTGTGGACAGGGAAGGTTCCGGTCAACGCCATCGCAGCGCAGGAGCGGAGGGATCGCGAGGCGTACGCTGCGCGCTTCGCCAAGACGACGTCGCCGGCGCCGGAGAAGACGGTCCACCGGACGGATAGCGTCCCGTCCTACTCGCCGAACGCGGCGCACAGGCCCATTCCGTGAGCTGGCTACGCCTCCTCCTGCCGTTCATCACCCGCGGCATGCACGCCGCGAAGATCGAGCGTCTCGAGGACCGGATCGCGCACCTCGAAGGCCAGGTGGCGACCCTCACGGAGGAGCGGAACTACTGGCGGACGCGCGGCGAACGCCTGATGGATGCTGCCCTGGCGCGCGCGGGCGCGATCCACGAGCCGACGATGGTGAACAAGCCGCCGGCGCCGCCGGTGAGTGCCGCGGCGCTCCTGACGTCGGCGCTGGGGATCAGCGAGATTGAGTCGGGGAGGTCCTGATGGCGGCGGTCGTGTGGAACACGGTGCCGGAGATTCAGCGGTCCTACGGGACGCTGGCGGCCGCGATCGAGCGGTATCTCGACGGGGACATGCCGGTGGAGCAGCAGGTCGCCATCGAGCGGGTGGTGGATCCGGCGCTGATTGCGGCGATCGCGCAGACGCGGTTGCTCAAGCGGTTGGTCCAGGGGCTGGGCTGTTGAAAGTGACGCGACGTGGAGCAGTGGTCAGCTCGTCCGGCTCATAACCGGGAGGTCGCAGGTTCGAGTCCTGCCGTCGCAACCAGTTCGAGAACTTCGCAGGAGGATCCGCGCTTCGATCCTGCGTCTGTCGGGCGAGGGGGCGTCGCGCGGCGCTGATCCGAAGATCAACCCTCGGTCGAGCCAACATCTTGGCGGGTTCCGATGCCCCGCTCGTGAGCATCGGTGGTTGCGGGGCGTAGCGTAGACACCACGAACAAGCCGGGCGGGTTTGGTCGGGTGCGTGAACGAAGAGCAGGACATCGAGCAGTTGGACGACACCGCGGCGGATGCTCCCGCTCCCGCGACGTCCGCTGACGTGTCCCGGCAGAAGGGGCGGCAGGTCGACTATCAGGGCGCCGGCAAGCGCCTGATGGAACGCTGCATCACGGACGCCAAGAACAACACCCCCCGCCTCGACCGTGACCGCGCCGACTGGCAGAACCTCCTCTTCCATCGCGGCGGACGCGACAATCACTGGTCCGTCTGGGACCGCACGACGCAATCCTACGTCCCCCGCGGCACCGATCCCGAGAAGGGCGGCCTTCCGGAATGGGTCCCGCGGGCCTGCACGAACGTCTTCGCCACCAAGATCGACGGCATCGTCGCGATTCTCGACCAGTCGGACCCGTCGAAGCTGTTCTACCCCGCGACCGACGACGACGCGGACCGCGCGGCCGCCGAAGTGGCCGAGGACGCCGATCCCGTCCTCCTCGAGGAGATCGGGTACGACACCCACCGGCCGCAGTTGAACAAGCTCGCGACGCTGACCAACGGCGCCGCGCTCATCGTCTGGTTCGACAACGACCCGAAGTACGGTCAGCAGGACATCCCGCTCCTCGCGTGCCCGACATGCGGCGTGCAGGTGACGCCGATGGTCCTTGAGGATGAGGGCAACGTCTGCCCGGGGCCGGAAGGCGCAGAGGAGCCCTGCGGCACCGACGGCGACACGTTCGAGCCGGTGATCGATCCGCTCGGCGTACCCCAGGGCGTCCCCTACAACAAGGGGAAGCTGTGCTCCGCGGTCATTCCGAGCTTCGAGTACTCCATACCGTCCTCCGCGCGCATCGCCAACTCGAACATGGTGCCCTGGGTGCTCACGCACTCCAGCATGGCGAAGGAAGACGTCCTGGCGCGCTGGAAGAAGGCGAAAGCCGTGCTCGACCGCGCCTCGAACAACAAGGTCGGCGGCTCGCAGCGCGCCTTCGCGCGCGCGATGAAGCAGCTCTCGTCCCCGATCCGGGCGCAGCAGGGCGCCACGCTCACCAGTTCGGGGATGAACGAGCCGACGGTGTACATCCTCCAGCACGATCCCATCGACGAGGACGACTTCTACTTCCCGGACGGCTTCCACGGCGTGATGGTCGAGGACGAACTGGTCGAGTTCGGCCCGTTGCCGGTGAAGGACGACGACGACCGCGCGCGCAAGAGCATCTTGCTCCGGTCGTTTGCGAACTCGCCGGGCAGTCCGTACGCCAAGCCGCCGGCCGATGATCTCGTGCCGCTCCAGATCAGCCGCAACCTGGTCGAAAGCCTCATTCAGCTGATCCTCATGCACGACGCGGCGCCGCGGAACTGGATTCCGCTGAGCGTCACGCTCGAAAACCAGCCGACCGGCCGCCCGGGCGAGTCCATCTTCTACCGCTCGACCATCCCGGGCGAGAAGCCGCAGACGGACCGCGGCGTCAATCCTCCCGAAGGTCTCTACAAATACCTCGAGATGATCGACGCGAAGTTCGAGGAGCTGTCGAAGCTCAATTCGGTCCTCGCGGGCGCGCGTCCCGAGGGCGATCCGACGCTCGGCGAGGTCCAGCGGCTCGAGGAGAACGGGATGCGGGCCTTCAAGGAACCGCTCGAACAGCTCATGACGTTCGAGCGCGACCTTTCCCGGCTCCTCCTCTGGCTGGCGAAAGACACCGCCTGGGCGGACCGCGCGCGCCGCATCCGCGGGGAGAACGGCCAGTGGGAGATCCGCGAGTTCAACGCCGCGGACATCGGCGGCAAGGTGGATCTCCTCATCGAGAAGGCGTCCGCCTGGCCGAAGAGCGTGCTGGCGCGCCGGATGGCGCTGAAGGAAGCCTTCGAGATGGGCGCGCTCCCACCGCCTGCCCAGGATCCGGAGCTGCAGCTCAAGGTCCTGACCGAGCTCGGCCTGACGGAGATGAAGCCGTCGATGGACGCCGACCGGAAGCAGATCGCGCGCGAACTCGATCGCTGGAAGGCGGCGACCATGCCGCAGGAGATCGCGCCGCCGAACCCCGACACGCAGGAATTGCCGTTCCACTTGTTCTTCAAGAAGCAGTTCCTGAAGACGGAGGAGTTCGAGCAGCTGACGGCCGCCAATCCCGCTACGGCGCAGGCGATGGTCCAGCACGTTCAGATGATCCAGCAGATCCTCGCGCAGCAAGCCGCCGCGGCCGCCGCCGCACAGAACCCGCCTCCGCCGGACAACCGCACGCCCGCCGAGAAGGGCGACGGTTCCGCCGTGGAAGAGGCCGTGGCCAGCGGGGCGCTCATGCCCGCCGATGCCGCACCGCAGGCCGATCCGATGCAGGACGCGTTGAACGCGGGGGTGCTGATGCCCGCCGCGGCCGTGCCTGGTCCGACCGGCCCCTCGATCGACCAGTTGATGGAGGCGGGCGCGATCGCGCCGGCGCCGCAGGATTCCGCGACCGCGCCCCCCGGATAGGGGCCGTCGCACACAGATGTTGATGGGGACCGACCGCATGCACGTCGTCGTAACCCCGCCCGGCCGGCGACAGGCGCTCGGACCGGTCCCCATCGGCAACACGCTCCTCGCGCGAAAGGCCGCGAATCACCGTGGTGAGTCGCGAGGACACAGCGACGCGACGCGTCGCGTTACGGAGGCTCGATGAATCGCATTGGCAAGGTCGCCTGGTTCGCTCACGGTTTTGTGCCTCTCATGGATGCACCGGACGCCGTGGGTGGCGGTGGCGGCGCGGACCCGGACGACGCAGGGGACGGCTCGCAACCGTCGGAAGACAGCGTCGACGTCGACAACAATCCCGAAGGTTCAGGCGCCACTGCTCCCAACAGCAACGGCGATGACGACGCCATCGAGGATCTGCTGATCGACGACGAGGAAGACGACGATCAGGCACAGAGATCACCAGAAGAGCGGATCAAGAAGCTCGCAACCAAGAACCGGAAACTGCGGCGGCGGCTGGCGAAAGCGGCCCCGGCGCTCGACCGGATCAAGGGGCTGGATCTCGACGCACTGATCTCACGCGCGAAGACGGCGGAACAGCTCGAAGCACAGCTTCAGCGGAACCCACGTCTGCGCGCGCTCATCAACGGCGAGGACGAGCCTGAGCCCGCCTCGCGCCGCACCGCCCGCACCCCGGACCCCGAGGATGCGGACTTTGACCCCAGCGAACTTCCGTTCGACGAGAACGAGAACGACGTGAACAGGTACTTCGGAAAGCTCGCGCGCAAGAACCACGAGTTGTCTCGTGAGCTGCGCAAGGTGAAGGCAGACCTGACAGACATCCGGTCCACCGACACCAAGCGCGTGGAGCAGACCGAACAGCAGGAGTGGATCTCGGCGATCAGCGCCGCAGCGAAGCAGATCGAAGACGAGACGACCCGAATCCTGTTCAAGGATGCCATGGTCGCCGCGTTCAAGAGCCGGCGCGACCACGGTCGCACGCCGCAGCAGATCATCCAGCACTACCTGAAGGGTAAGGTCTCGCCTCAGACCGAGAAGCGGGCCGCCGCGGCCGCTGCCGGCGGAGCCAAGCCGGGTGCCACCGCCCGCGCGGCGACGCAGCAGCGCATCGCCCAGCAGACCACCAGTCAGACAACGCGCACGTTTGCGGCCAACGGCTCGCCCGCGCCCGCCAAGAAGACCCGCGAAACCATCGCGGACGTCAATCGGCGGATCCGGAATCTCGGGCAGTAGGGCACGTAACGGCGCCGGAGAACGCTTATGAAGAATCGCATGTCACTCGCCGGCACGCTGGTCCTGCTCATGTCAGGCCAGGCGTCCGCGCACATGCCGGGGTCGGACCTCTCGCAGTGGGACCCACTGTTCAAGGACGACTACGCCCCGGCCATCGTCAATCAGCTCGGTGACGAGAACGTCATCCTGAAGTTCATGGAGTCCGAGACGCCGGACGACACCTGGCAGGGCCGCAAGAAGGTCATCCCGATCAAGATCGGCCGCAATTGGGCGACCGGCTCGATCGGCGCCGGCGGCCGCCTGCCGCAGGCGGGTCGCTCGGCCTACGAGAACTTCGAAGTGCCAATGCGGGACACGTACACCCGCGTGGGCTTCGAACGCTGGGTCATCGAGCAGAGCCGCAACAAGAAGGGCTCCTGGCAGCAGGTGATCCCGGCCGAAATGGAAGCGGCCACCGAGGACCTCGCGTTCCAGCGCAACCGCGTGTGCTGGGGCTACGGTTCGGGCATCCTCGCCCTGGTCAACGGCGCGCAGAACGCCGACACCACGATCGAAGTGGACTCGCCCGGCAACGTGGCGGGCTCGGTCATGGGGAACCGCTACCTGTTCGGGGATGACACCTCGGGCATGTTCGTGGCCTTCCTCGACTCGAACAACGTGGTGCAGGGCACCGGGACGATCACCGGCTACTCGGCCGCGGGCACGTCGATCACGGTCGACACCCCGATCACCTGCGACGACAACGCCAAGATCGTCATGGCGCAGAACGCGTCGCAGAACTCGTACAACAAGGAGCCGGAAGGCATCCTGGCGGGGATTGACGACGGCACCTACGTGGGCACGTACCACGGGCTATCGCGCACGCAGTACCCGATCCTGAAGTCGCACATCGTCACCGGCGTGGGGGCGCTGTCGCTCGACGCGATCCAGCAGCCGATCGACGCCGTGTCGATCCGCGTGGGCAAGACGATCGACTTCTTCGCCGCCGAGCACGCTGTGCGCCGCGCCTACCTCGCGCTGCTCGAGGCCGACCGCCGCTACACCGGCGCAAACCTCATGGCGCCGGACGGCGGCACGAAGGCCGCGAAGAAGCCCACCGGCAAGGCGATCACCTACGGCGACATCCCCATCGTCGTGGACCGCGACGCGCCCTACCGGATGCTCTTCGGCATCAACAAGGGCTCCTGGACCCGCTACGTCGAGAACGAGGGCCAGTGGGCCGACGACGACGGGCACGTCATGAAGTGGGTGTCCGAGTACGACCAGTGGACCGCCTTCTTCTACATGCTGGACAACTTCCACTGCCAGCAGAGCAACCGCAACTTCCGCATGGAAGGCATCGACGTCACGCAGCTGCTCGCGCACTCCTTCTAAGGAGCGCCGGCGGCTGAAACATCCCGCCGGAGGGTCACAGGATCCTCCGGCGGGCGCTTCACTCATCAATACACAGAGGCTTTATGAACTCGATCATTCCGGACGGCGCAGAGATCAAGGATCTGACGGCGGCGCAGAACAACCCGACGATGAAGATCCGGACGGATCAGCCCGTGGTCTGCATCAACCGCGGGCGCAAGCCACTGTCGGACGCGTTCGACGGGCGCCACATCACCATTCCGCCCGGGCACTTCCGCATGGAGTACGGCGCGGCGAAGCATTTCCAGATGCGCCTCATCGTCCCGGGCACCCGCAATCTCGAGGTCGGCGGGTTCCAGAGCTGGATCGGGATTCTCGGCACCGAGGACGGCCGGATCAAGGTCGACAAGCCGGAGCTGTGCCGGCCGTTCACCGACGAAGAACTCCAGAAGTTCGGCGAGGCCGTCGAGGCGATCGACCGTTCGGCCATGAGCAACGCGGCCGATCGCGACGTCAAGCCGACGTCGGTGGCGCAGGTGCAGGCGCACACCTTCGGCCAGGGCGGCGGCCGGCCGCAGATCGACGCGTCGGCCCAGGCGACCCCGGGCGCGGCCGAAGCCGCGGACGACGTGTTCGCCCCCCCGGCCGAGAGCGCCACGCGCGAGGCCCAGGCGGAAGCCCAGGCTGAGGGCGCGGCGCCCGCAGCGACAGGACGGCGCCGCCGGTGAGCACCCCGCACGTTCCGGTCCCCGTGCACTTGCGGCTTCCGCCGCAGTTCGAAGACGTGCAGGGCTATCTCCGCCTGATCGATCCGGAACTCCGGATTCGACGTAGCGCGGAGAACGGCATGCTCTACGTCCTCGAGCGCCGGTGTCGGCGGTCGCCCGCGGTGAACACGGGGATGCGGGACCAGTCGGATATGCACATCCAGGCGCGGGACGGCTACATCCACGTCGCCACCACGCTCGAAATCTGGCTCACGAAGCCCTGGAACATCGTGCGCGCGCTCGTCGAGGAGGGCGCGGACCTGTGGGCCGAGGGTGGCGCGCAGAAGTACTGCACCGAGCAGGAATACGAAGAGAACTGGCAGAAGGAAACCCGGAAGCGCCGGCGCCTCGGGCTCTACCGAGACATCGCGATCGACGGGATCCGCGCGCTGGACCGCATGAACATCGGCGGGGAGCGCACCAGATTTAACAATCCGGGAGTGCCCGGCAGGACACACGCGGATTTTATCGGCGCCCCGGCGTCGTAAGAGCCCGATGAACAGACCAGCCGCGCTTCAGACGGGTGCGAATAGTGACTGGATTCAGTCCCTTTTCGTTCGCCCACTCGTGCAGCGACCTGGTCGCACCCATAAACGTCAGGCGCGTCGTGAGCCTGGTGTTGTTCATCTGCTCGACGTGCCTGGCCCACCGGACGTTGCCCGGTTCGTAGTCGCGGTCATTGTCGATGCGTTCCAGTTCGTGCTCAGGCGTCGGACGAGGACCCACGTCAGCGATGAACACCTTGAATCGGCGCCAAGAAGGGTGAACCGAAATGCCGCGGCCCCCATAGCTGGCGTACGAGGTCGCGCGTGGGTTCGTGCATCGCTGAATCATCATCGCCCAGCAGTTGTACTCGGCCGGGCGTTGGCGGAACGGCATAACCCGAGTGTATTCGGGATCTGTCGTCTTAACAACCCCGATCTGACGCTCACGACAGAAGGTCGTCAGGTCGGACAGGCCGCTCCGGCCTAACGGAGCAAGAAGGAAGGGGAGATCCCTATGCGCTCAGACTCCAAGCGTGTGATTGGCAAAGCCGCCAGCTACACCATCAACCCGAACGGCGACCGCGGCGGGTCGGTGTTCACGAACGACGGGGCCACCGGCGCCGTCGACTTCACCCTGCCGACGCCGAACGCGAACGCGCTCGGTCTCGAGTATCGAGCCGTCGGCGTCGCGGACTTCGCGGTTGGCTTCGTCGGCGCCACAGCCGGCGACATCGTCACAAAGAACGACGTCGCCGCGGATTCCGTCAAGGCGCAGACCGCCGGCGAGATCATCGGCGCCGAGCTGCTCGCCCGCTGCGTGAAGGTCAGCGGCGGCTACAAGTGGCAGGTCATCGGCGTCGCCGTCGGCCACACCTACACCGTCGCGTAATTCCGGGCCGGTGGCGCGTCCTCGGCTCCTCGTTCATCGCTTTGTTTCCGTGTTTCGTTGAAGGGAGATCCTTATGAAGAAGAACCTGCTCTACGCCCTCATGGCGTCCGTCGTGGCGCTCCTCGTCCTGGCGATCGCGCCGCTGTTCGGCGCGCCGGCGCCCACGCTCGACACCTACGGGTCCCTGGGCGTCATCGGACTGGCCGGTACCACGTTCCTCCTGGCCGAGCCGACGGTGAAGAACCTGATCGCGCTCGGCTATCTCAGCGCCACCGGACAGCTGAACATGGTGCGGCGCGTGGTCGCGAAGACCGCCGACTATGCCGTGCTCGCCTCCGACGGGTCCGGCACCCTGTTCACCAACCGCGGCGCGGCCGGGACGGTGATCTTCACCCTGCCGGCGCCGGCGGCGGCGCTGGCAGGCTACGTGTTCCGGTTCAAGGCGCACGCCGACCAGACCATTACCGTCAAGACGGCGACCGCTGACACCCTCGTGGTCCTGAACGACGCGGCGGCTGACTCGCTGTCGCTGTCGACGGCCGGCGAGAAGATCGGCGGCGAGATCGAGGCGTTCTGTGACGGCACGAGCTGGTTCGCCAGCGGCGTGGCGGTGGGGCACACCTACACGATCGCCACCTAGTTCTGAGGCGGGGCTGGGCGCGGGTTTCCTCCTTGGCGGTGGGTCCCCCCCTTCCGTCGGCCCGCGTGCCAGCCCCTCTCAGGATGTGACGCAACTCTTCTCAGGAGATCGCCATGCAGCTGTTTCTGAAGCGTCTCTCGCTCGCCGTGGCCGCCATCCTCCTCGCCGGCGTCATCGCGCCGAACGTGGAGCCGCCGGCCGAATTGCCCCTCATGCCGCACGAGATCCGCACCGACGGGTCCCTGCGCGAACAGTTCAACGCACCGAGCGAGCTGGATCGGTGGCTGCTGGCCAACGGGCTGCTGGAGCCCGTGACGCTCGAGGCGCAGGGCACGCGCGCGCCGGTGCGGCTCATCGCCCCGTATCGGGTCACCGTCGGGACGTCCGCCGAGCAGGTCACGGATTCCGGCAACGTCAACGGCGGCGTCGTCATCAAGGCTATTTGTCCAGGGCAGACCATCTATGTCGGCGTCTCGTCCTCGGTGACGACGTCCACCGGCTACCCGCTCTCGGATGGTGAAACCCTCACGTTGGAGGTTCGGAATGCGAACGCCCTCTATGTCATTGCGTCGGCTGCTGCTCAGTCTGTCGCTGTGCTGCCTTTCTCTCGGTACTAGCGTCGGTCCGGCGTTCGCGCAGCAGTCCGGTCCCGGCGTGCTGCCAGGCGGCAGCGGGGGGGGTAGTGGTGTCACCGTTCCTGGATCCGATACCCAGATCATCTTCAACGATGGCGGGTCGTTCGGTGCGGACAGCGGGCTGACGTTCAACAAGGCGACGGACGCGCTCACGATTGGGGGCAACGTCACACTGCTGGGCGAAGCCGCCAACGTGCTGGCGCTGAGAAACGGCACGAACGCGCAGCAGCTCTTTCTCTATAACAGCTACACCGATGCCAGCAACTACGAACGCTTCCAGATGGCATGGTCGGGCAACACGCTCTATCTCAACACAGCCAAGGGGGGCACGGGCACGGCACGGGGACTCACTATTCGCACGGATGGTAGCGGTGACCTGTCGTTCGGCACCGCTGCAACGGATCGGTGGAAAGTCGGCGGAACGAATGGTCACTGGCTGGCAGGGGCAGATAACACCTACGACATCGGGGCAAGCGGGGCGACACGCCCACGAGCAGGCTACTTCGGCACCTCAGTGAATATCGGAGGCTTCGCGAGACTGACTTCCTCAAACATCGCCGTCCCTGCAATGCAGGTGAAGTCCCTCGACGGTTCTACGTGGACCCGTATTGAGGCACTAACCATTGGCGTGCAGGCTGCTGGCTACATTGATTGGGCGGGCCGCAGCTATATCACGTCCCCAGCCAACGCGCAGATTCAGTTCAACAACACAGCAGGCACATCGAGCTGCAAAGTCATCTGGGGCGATGGCACTCCTGAGTCTGCCGTCGTGGGCAACGTCTGTGACTTCTACCTCCGCACCGATGGTGGCGCAGGCAGCACGTTCTACGTGAAGGAATCGGGCGCAGCCACCAACACCGGCTGGGTCGCAAAATAAACCAAGGGAGATCAATCATGCGAAAGCTCGCTCTACTACTGCTCATCGTGCTTGTTGCGGTTTCGCCCCTTCGCGGAGAGTCCCCGGAATCCACGACCCAGATGAAGCTGGCGGTGGAACCGACGTTCCTGGCGCGGCTGCAGTACGTCATGGTCCAGCAGGCCCGCACGGTCAAGGCTGAAGCCCTCGACACCGCCTGCCACGCTGAGCGCACGGCCTTCGCAGATCGCGTGATCGACTTCCCACCCGAGATGGCGGCGAAGTCAGCGGTGATGCTGGTGGGCGGCGTCAATCTCATCGGGACCGTGACGGTAACTCCAGCTTCAGGGGACACACCCGAGAGCGTGACCACCTCCGTCACCGACGCGGCGCTCCTGTCGCAGGTCGCCACGTTCTGGAACGCCCTATCCAAATGCGACACCGGGAGTTGACATCATGCTGACAGCGACATTGCTCGCGGCGCTCCTGGCCGGCCAGGCGCCGTCTTCCACGCCCATCGCTGACGCGATCCCGTCGATCGACGTCCGCACCATCGAGCGGCAGGACGCCGCGTCGCCTCGGCCTCCGCACCGGGATCACGGCTACGGCTTCAAGCTGCTGATGGTTGGGAACGTCGTGGTGATGGGAGCCGACATGGCCGGCACGATGACCTGTATCGCGGAGCGGACCTGCGTGGAGGTCAATCTGCTCCAGAAGCACCTTGTGGAGAACCGACCGATCCTGGCGGGCGCCGTCAACGGGCTGCAGACTGCTGCCATCCTCCTGTGGATGGACCGGGTCAGCCAGAAGCGGCCGAAGCTCGCCAACGCGATCATGGCCTTCTGGTTGGTCACCCGCGGCTACGTGGCCTTCGTCAACAACAAGCGCGTGCTCGAGCAGGGGCGGGGGCGGTAGATGCACCAGACCCGTCGGGAGTTCCTCGACGACATCCTCGACTTCGTCGGTCACGCGAACGACCCGGGCGCGCGGAACACGATGGAGCGGATCCTGAACCGCGCCATCGAATCGATGTGGAACAAGCGGCCCTGGCCAGTGTTCCTGCATCCGACGGCGTACGAGTTCTCGACGCTGGCAAACACGCGCGCCTACGGCCTGCCGGTCTGGTTCGGACGCGTGAGCGGGATCGATGGCGCCATCCGCAACCTCACGACGGGGCAGCGACTCTACCCGTCCACCCGGGAGAAGCTCGAGGCGGAGGACCCCACGGTGGGGACTTCGAACGAGGCCGCGGGACCGCCGAGGGTCTACTACCTTGCAGGCGTGCAGCCCGTGCACACCCAGCCGGCGGCATCCGGCGATGCACTCGAGGTCCTCTCCGACAGCGCCGCGGACACCGCGGTCAGCGTCCTCATCGGCGGGATCAACGGGGATGGGCAGTGGACCAGCGTGCAGGTCACGCTCACCGGCACCGTCGCCGTCCCCGCCGGCACCTGGCGCGAGGTGTTCGAGTTCGCGAAGGCGTATCCGGACGGCACCACGCCAGCCACGGAGTTCACCAGCAGTGCCGGTAGCGTCACGCTGCGGAAGGTGACCGGCGCCACGGAGCTCCAGATGCTCCTGCCTCAGGAAAGCGCGCGCGAGGTCCGGGTGTTGAACCTGTACCCCAAGCCCGATCAGGCCTACGACATCGCCGTGCCGTTCCTTCGATCGCCGCGGAAGGCGTGGAAGGATGCCGACGTGCTGCCCTTCGGCTGGGGCCCGGCCCTGTTCGAAGAGTGCCAGATCGAGTGGCAGGTGCAGGCCGGCGACCTGTCGCGCCAGGCGGCCGCCCAGACGGCTCGGCCCGCGTTCATCGATCTGACCTGTAACGAGAACGCAGCGGCCGCGCAGATGAACCGCCGCCGGGAGCCCTTCCGGGGATGAGCGAGACCCGCCCGTCGATCGTGCTCGACTGCGAGGACTTCTCCCCGGGATTCTTGGACACGCCCGAGCCAGATACCCTGCCGCGCGGCGCCACGCCGGACGCGAAGAACGCGTTCTTCTACCGGCTCGAGACGCAGGATCGGACCCGCGCCACGATGCGCCGGCGAAAAGGGTGCCGCCTGATCAACCCGACTGCGATCGCGTCAGGCGCGGCGATCGACGGCATCTGGCAGTTCGACCGCGAAGGGGCGGACTCCGAATTGGTCGTCATGTGCGACGGGGCGCTCTACGTGTGGGACGGCGTCGACGCGTTCACCGCGATCACGGACGGGGGCGGCTTCACCGCTGGGAATGACACGTATGCCATCCCATTCAAGAACAACCTGATCGTCTCGGACGGCACGGTCACGAAGCGGTACGACGGGACCGCCTGCTTCACGCTGGGTTTCGTCGCACCGACCGGGGCCCCGACGCTCACGGTCGGCAGCACCACGGGTGTCACCGGCACGTATGAAGGCTTCGCGGTCTGGGTCGAGGAGGACACCGGCCACGAGAGCAGCCCGAGCGCCATCACGTCGGCCGTCGCGTTCACGGACGACAAGCGGGTCTGGGCGAAGCCTGCGGGATCCCCGCCGGCGAACGTCACACACTGGCGCGTCTACTGCCGTCGCACGGACACGAACGAAAACAACTTCTTCAAGACGGGCACCGATCAGGCAGTGGCCACCGCCAGCTACGAGGAGGCGACGTCTGACGCCGCGCGGCGCGACATCGGCCCACTGACGCAGTCGAACGACGTCCCGCCGGCCTTCGCCCTCACCGAGGAGTACAAGGGCTACCGCATCGGCGTGAAGGCGAACAGCTCAGACCTCTATATCTCGAAGCAGTTCGACGCCGAGAGCCAGGCCCCACGGGACGTGTTCCCGGTCGGCGGCCGCGGCGAAGCGAAACCTGTGCGCAGCGTCCGCAAGTACGGGGAGGACTGTTTCGTCCGGAAGCCGACGAAGACCTACCGCCTGGTCGGCGATCGCGTGCCGTTCGCCATCACGCCGGTGGACTCCAGCTACGGCTCGGTGAGCCAGGCCGCCGGCATCGAGATCGACGGGCTCTGGTACGACTGGGATGAACAGCGCGGGCCCTACGTATCCGATATGAACAGCCTGTGGTCGTCGCTGGCAGACGATCGCATCGCCGGGCTGGTGGGAACTGTCAATCGCGTGTATCTGAGCAAGATCCGCGTCGCGCACTACGTGTCGCTGAACATCGTGCAGTGGGCGATCCCTACGACCTCCAGCCGGAAGCGCACCATCATCGCCTACAACTACCGGCTCAAGCGGTGGCTTCCGCCGATCACCGGCATGGAGTACGCCTCCATGTGCACGTTCACCACAAATGCCGGGGCCTCCGGCCTCTACTTCGGGGACGAGTGGGGTCGCGTCTACGAGATGTACAGCGGGGAGGTCGACGGCGTTCCCAGCGGCTCGACGTCGGTGGCGATCACCGTCGCGACATCGGGCTCCATCACTGCGGATGCCGCGTCCTTCTACACGACCGGTGACGGACTCGCGGGGATGCCGGCCGCCGTCCGGAGTCCGTCCGGCGCCTGGCAGTGGGTCCGCATCCAGTCCAACACTGCAACGGTCCTCACGCTCGACACGAGCAACGGTCCCGCCCTCGCGCCTGTCCCGGATGGGGATGGCGAATGGCTCGTGGTCGTCGGGGGCATCGAGTGGTATTGGGACACGCCGCGGCTGACCGGCGGCAATCGCATGATCGAAAAGCGGCCGTACTCGCTGGCGATCGAGGGCGGAGCGACGTCCTCGTCGCATCAGCTCGAGGTCAAACTCCGCTACAACCGCGGGATCGGGTTCGATACGACCTACGCAATCACGTTTCCGTCGACGGGCATGGCCTGGGGCACCGGCACGTGGGGTACGGATGCGTGGGGCGCTGGCGGCACACGAGCCATGCGCAAACACCGGCTGAACCGCTCCTTCTTCGACGTGCAGATTCGGGTGCAGAACTTCTACCCCAATCAGCCGTTCGAAATCACGGCCTACGTGCTGACGGCTGATTGGCAGACGAGACGACGGGTGGCATCCGTATGACGATCCGCGGCGTAGACCCAGCGACCGCCCTGGCGATCGACGCCCTCCGCGGCGAAACGCTCCCGTTCTGGGGCGCGTATGGCCCGGTCGTTGAGGTCACATTCCCCGTGGCATCCACCCGCCGCGACATCGCGCACGGTTTGTCACAGGTGCCAGACGGGTACTTCATCGTCTGGGCGGACGGCACGCTGTTCGCGGAGCCGGGTGTGCTCTGGACGAAGGACCTGGCCTACATGCGCAGCGGCGCCGACAACGTCCACGCGCGCATCATCTTCTACACCGTTCGGGAGGCATACCGTGAAGCATAAACTTCTGCTCCTTCTCGCCATGCTAGTTCTGCTGGCGACGCCCGCGCAGGCTCAGATCACCATTACGTACACCTTCACAAACGGCACGTCGGCCGACGCCGATCAGGTGAACAGCAACTTCTCGACGTTGGCCACCAACGCCCTGAACCGCACCGGAGGTACCATCACCGGCAACATCGGAGTGAACGCCGGCGTCACCATCGATGGCGTCGACATCGGTGCGGCGCTGGGCGGTACCGGCACGCCGACCTTTGCGAGCGTCACGATCACTGGGACGGGCGCGAGCGCCCTTGACATCGGCGGGGGGCTGAACGCCGGCACCGGCGACGTCGCCATCATCGATGCGACCGGGAAGATTGCGGGCATCAGCGATGTCTACTTCGCATCGCTCGATGGCTCGAAGTTGACCGGTCTGAACGCCACAGAGCTGACGACCGGGACGCTGCCCAGCGGCCGCCTCTCCGGAACGTACAGCAGCGCGCTCACGCTCTCGAGCGCCTCCAATGTGCTGTATGGCAGCGGGGCCAATCTGACGGCGCTGAACGGCACGCAGATCACATCCGGCACAGTCGCGGACGCGCGCCTCTCGGCGAACGTCCCGCTGATCAATGCCACGACCAACACCTTCACTGGTGCGATGCGGTACGGCACGTCGCAGGTGCTGAGTTGGAACGCGAAGACCACGGACACCAACTATCAAGCCTCGAGTGACGGCTTCGTGGTGGTATTTGCCGACGCCATGAGCCCTGGCGGATTGGGGTTGCTGGAGGTGCTGTCGGACGCGGTCTCGACTCCCACGACCAGACGGGCGCTCGAGGTCGTCGCGAATGATGCGCGCAGCGTCATGGTGCCGATACGCAAGGGCGACTATTACAAAGTGGCCACCACGACGGACAGCGGAACCATTAGCTTCACGGCCTATTGGGTTCCCATGGGCACGGCAGGGTAATCAATCACAGTAGGGTGAGGAGGCGTCTTGTGAGAACACAGAGCATCGGGTGGATCGTCGTCGTGACGTGCGGGATCTTTGGAGCAGCCGTTTCTGCCCAGGAGAAGCCGATCGCGCCTCCAGCGGCCGTAGCGGAAGGCCCAGCGCCGCAGCTCACCGAGGTGGAGCGGCTGAAACTGGAGCTGCTGCAGGTGCGCACGTCCTATGCGCAGCTCCTGGCGAACTACGACGCGTGCAAGGCGGAAGTGGGGACCGCGTTCAATACGCTCGGACGGCTGCGTGCCGAGGCCGCCACCGCCGAACTGACGGCGGAGGAGGCGAAGCTGAAGGCGGCCATCGAGGCGGGGCACCCAGGATACCGCTGGGATCCGAAAACGGGGACCTTCACGAAGAAGCCGCCCGATCCGGAGAAGAAGTAATGCCGCCGGCGGTGCAGTTCGAGGCCATCGGGCGCTCGGTGAGGCGGTCGGGGGACCAGTTCATTGTCCGCGTGGACTACATGCGGAAGAGCGATGGAAAGCTCGTCGGGCGGGTCGAACACAAGGTAAAATCCAAGTCTGCCATCAAAGCTGCGGTCGATGCGCAACTCACCTCGTTGAAGAACGCGCAGGACGAGGCGGACGCGAACTTCGACATCGTCGGCAAGGTGCTGGGGACGATCTAAGGCCGGGCGGCCACGGAGTCTCAAATGCCTATCCCACTCGCAGCTCTCGTCGCCCTTTCAGCCCTCGGTGCCGGGGCCGGTGCTATCTCGAGCAACATGTCGAATCGGCGCAACGCGGAGGCGCAGGAGCAGATGTCGCGCGAGCAGATCGAGGCCGAGGAGCGCCTGGCACGTCAGAAGCTCGCGGCCGACGAGTCGATGGCCGACCCCTTCCGCCAGCAGCTCAATCAGGCGAGCGCGATCAAGAAGCTGGATCAGCTCGAACGGGCCAGCTACATGCCCGTCGGCATGACGCCCGCCGGCCCGTACGCCGGGTCGGTACCGACAATGACCGGCGGCTACAGCTATGAGAAGAGCCCTGAACTGATCGGGTCCGCGGGTGCGATCAAGCGTAACGTCATGGCAGGCCACACGGCGCCGACAATGACGAACCCGGCGAACCACGGCCGCACGGCGGCGCTCGACCTACTCCGCATCCTGGCCGGTGATGTGGACGCGGCCGATCCCACCGCGTTCAAGTCTGGACCGCACGCCGGTGGCGTGAGTGGCACACGGGCCGTGCCGCGTGGCGCGCGGCGCGGTGCGGCGTCCGTGAACGTTGGTGGCGTACGGTCGATGGACTCTCGGCTCCAGCCCTCGTTCGCGTAAGTTTCAGCAAGACCCTCAGACCTTGCCGGGCGGGCTAGGACCGTGGGATGGACACCTCGTTCAGTTGGGATCAGCAGGATCAGTCGGACCCACTCCGCCAGCGGAGCCGTGCGAACGCACCCGACCTTGGGATGTCGATCGACGGGTTTCGCACCGAGCTCCCGAACGAAGCCGCTGACTTCGGCTTGGATCGCCCCTCCTTCGCTGGGATCAACAACCCCGCCGGAGAAACCCCTGCGCCCACGGGCGGAATGCCCACCGCGACGGCCGTGCCGAGCGGCTCGCGCGTGCCGTCCACCGGCCCGCTGACCCCGTCTACGGCCTCCGCGCCGACGGCGCCAGCGGCCGGCGCCGGGCAGCGCGCCAGCGGCTATCGCCAGACCGTCGAGCAGATCCGGACGACCCAGGACCCGAAGCAGCAGGCCATCCTGAAGGACCAGCTGTCACGGTCTCTCTATTCCGACCTCAAGACCCAAGGCCACGACGTGAAGTGGCAGGGAAATCAACTCATCATCGACGGCCGTCCGTACATCGTGGGCGGCGATGACACCGCCGCAGCGTCCGGGATTCAGTCGGAAGAGGACTCGGTCGTGGTCGATCCGCCGCCGGTGGATCACAGCGAATGGGACACCGACGGCTACGACCCGCCGCAGTACACGGCTGGCGCCGCTGGCGCCGCCCCATCCGGCTGGGACCAGGCGAAGTGGGACAACCCGAGTCATCAGACCCCGAAGTACGTCGGCGGACGCATTTTCAGCAACTTCGACGCGAACGACCCCGCGCAGGTCTCCGCAGCGGCCGCCGAGGTCGCCAAGGCGTACCCAGGCGCACAGTTCAACGGCAAGGACAAGATCCGCCTGCCGTGGGGCGAGGTAATCGACTTCGTGGAGAACGCGTCCGGTCCGGGCCCGAAACGCTTCGCATGGCAGTCGGACCGCGACCCGCAGAACGCGCCGGCCCCGCAGAGCGCACCCGGGCTCACGTCCTCGATCGCGGCGCCAGGCGCCGCCGGGGTGCCAGTCAGTGGCGAGCAGCCAAGCGCCTACGCCCCACCAAACCAGGGGGCACCGGCATCGAACCAGTTCAACCTGAGCGCACCGACCTACACGCCCGGTGAGATCAGCGACGACGACATCCCGAACTTCTCGTTCGAGCAGATGCTGTCTCAGTTGAAGGGCGACCAAACCGACGCGCAGCTCGAGGAGATGATCCTGAGCTACCTGAAGAACCCCGAAAGCCTCGACGCATTGACCGTCGACACCATGAAAGCGAAGTCGAAAGACGAACTCGCGGAAATGGCGGAACTCGACGAGCAGGAACTGCGCGCGCTCGGCGCCTCCATGGGGATCGACGACTCGCCCTGGCTCGCCTCCGAGCTGATGTCTACCCGCCGGGGCCGTGATCGAGCCCTCGTCGAGAGCAACCGGAACATCGACCTCGAGGCGGCGACCACCCGCGGCGCGGAGCGGCGCGCGGCGGCCGAAATGGGCGCCAGCTACGCGAACTCGCGCACGTCCCAGAAGCAGGCGATGGTCGCCCTCGCGGCGGATACGTCGCTGAAAACCGCGGCGCTTCGCGGCGATCGCATGGCCTTCCGCGAGTCGATCAAACAGAAGGCGACCGAGCTGGGGCTCGCGGCGGACCAGCTGCAGCTCAATTACACGATGGGGCTCATCGATGACGCGACCCGCCGGTATGGCATCAACGTCGGCGCCTCGATCGACCGCGAGAAGCTGGCGCAGGCGGGACGGGAGTTCCAGGAGGAACTGGCGTTCAAGATCATGGCGCTCGAGCAGGCCGAGCGGCAGTTCGGCGCGCAGTACGGGCTCGACTTCGCCAAGACCCAGCACCAGATCGACGAAGACCACTACCAGCGGTACGAACGCGCCACCGACATCGAGGAGTAGGCCATGCCCATTGTTGAAGACATCCTCGCCGGTATCGGCGGAGCAACCCGCGGCGGCATGGAGGCGTACTCCTGGGAGAAGGAGCACCAGCAGAAGGAGCGCGCCATCACCAGCCGTGAGGAGATGACGAAGCTCAAAGAAGAGATCCGCCTCATGATCGCGGATCTGAACGAGGGCGGCCGCAACACGCGCCACGAAACGCCCAGCGGGAATACCCTCGTCACCGTGGAGGGCGCCAACGCGCGGCATGAGACGCCGAGCGGCAACACGATCCTGACGGAAGGCGGGCGGAACGCGCGGCACGCCACCGATGACGCGACGCGTCGGTTCGTTCACACGACGCCGAGCGGCAACACCATCAATCTGGAAGCTGGACGGGACCGCCGATGGCTTGAACCGAGCGGCAACGCGGCACTCGGCGCCGAGACCACGCGACGCGGCCAGGATCTCAATTTCACGCTGGGAAACACCCGCGATGCCACGGCGCGCCGCGGCCAGGACGTGTCGGCCGACACCACACGTCGCGGGCAGGACGCCGCCACAGAGCGCGCACGGATTCGGGGGGCTGGCTCCACCAGCCCTTACAGCGGGCTCTTCGATGTGCCGGCTACAGGTGGCACAACCAAGGGCACGATCCCCGTGACGCCGCGCCAGGCAACGCCGGCCGGCGGCGGCACCGGTTCGGCGCCGGTGTCCCCGCCGGCATCCACCGAGGCGGCACCGGCCGCGCCTGACGCCGCAGCACAGCGGCGCACCGAACTCGAGACCCGCGCGGCCTCGACCCTTCAGCAGTACCGCGCCGAGACCAATCCGCAGAAGAAGGCGGCGCTGCGTGCGGAATTGCTGCGCCTCAGAGCACAGGCGGCCGAACTCGGCGGGGGACGCTGACCCGTGCCGCAAAAGCCGGTCACGCCTTCGGTCTGGGAAGAGATCGACCTCGAGCTGTCAGCGCAGACGCCGTCGGTGGCGACGCCTGCGGGGAAGTCCGTCTGGGATGAGATCGACGCTGCGTTGAGCGAGTCGGAGCGCAGGCGGGCATCCTACGGCGAGATGGCGGACCAGATGGGGCCGGCCGTCCCGTCGGTTCTGCCGATGCGTGCGGACCGGATGACGTCACGGCCGCAGTCCGCGATACTGCCGCAGGTCCGCCAGCCCGCCGCAACGCCACCGGCACCGATCGCCACCGGGCCCAGCCTGGACGAGATCATCGAGGCGAAGAAGACCGGCCGAGAGATTCCGCGCATCGCTCCGATGGCCGCGCACGAGCCCTCCGCCGACCAGGCAACGTCGCGCGCGATCGCCACGGCACGCACGGCGCAGCCCGCCACGCCCCACACGGAGGACGCGCCGCCGGTCCCGTTCGGACTGCCGACGGCCATGCCGGCGCACCGCCAGCAGGTGCGTATCAAGCCGGAGGCGACCGTCACCGACCGGGCGATCGACGTCGGTCTGACGGCGGTGAAGGGAGCCATCAGTCTCCCTGAAACGGCCGTCGGCCTGGCCGATGTCGGCCTGCAGGGCTTCCTGAACGCCGGCAACCCGAACGGGCCATTCCCCGGCGGGATCCTCGGGAAGGGCCTCGAAGCCGTCGGCTTCCATCCGGCGCTCGCGAAGCAGGTGCTGGACCAGTACTACTCCGACCGTCAGAAGTTCGCGAATCAGAGCGTGGAGCAGGCCGACGGCCTGATTGCCACCGCTGTCGAGGCACTGCGCAACCCCGAGACGATCGTGCACGCCGGTATCGAATCGCTGGCGCTGATGGGGGCTGGCGGCTTGGCCGGGCGGGGCATGGCGAAGCTCGGCATGGCTCGACACCTTGCGCCGGGCGTTGGCGAAGGTGTCGTGGCGCTCGGATCCGGAGCTGAAGGGTTGCGGCAGCAGACGCCGACCGGCACTCTGACGGCCCCCCAGACGGCGATTGCTGGCGCGTCTGGCGCGCTGACAACTGGCTTCGGGTTGCTCGGCAGCAAGATCGCGAAGGGGCTGCGCATCGCGGACGTTGACACGATGCTCGCCGGCGCCGCCGCCGATGGCGAAGCGGCGCGCGGATTGGTGCAGAGCATCATCTACGGCGCCGTCAGCGAAGGTTTGCTCGAAGAGTTGCCGCAGTCGGTACAGGAGCAGGTCGCGCAGAACATCGCGCTCGACAAGCCCTGGCATGAAGGCGTGGACCATGCGGCCGTGGTCGGTGCGTTCACCGGCGGGCTGATGGGCGGTGGATCGCAGGTCATCGACCGCGCAGGGTCTGCCCTGCGTCCCACACCGCCGTCCACGCCAGAGGAGTCGTCGCGGGGTCAGGCCCCGTCACCTGCACCGGGGGCTGCTGGCGAGGCCGCGCCCCCGGTGGTGCCGCCTGTGGCTGCTCGGCCGGGCGACACACTGATGGAAGCACCGGTTGCCCCGAGCCCGGACGCTACCCCTGTTGCGCCCGCGACGACACCTGCTGCCTCTGATCCGATCATTCAGGCGATCGACGAAGCCTTGGCCGAAACGCCAGCGCCGGCGCCGGAGTTCGCCCCGGTTGGCGCAGAGGACCGCTCCCAGCTGTCAGCTCTCAGCTCTCAGCTGTCAGCTCCCGGCGGCGATGTGCTCGACCGCGTCACCGGGAAACTGGCGAGCGGTGAGCGACTCGGCACGCCGGAGGCGCGCGCGGCGTTCGAAGAGCAGCAGCGGGTGGACCTGAGTCGGAAGTCGGAAGTCGGAAGTGCGAAGCGGGAAAGCGGCGACGTCCACAAGTTCAGCTCAACACAGGTGGACCTTCCTCCTGCCGCTGCTACCAAGATCCGTGAGCTCGCAGCAAGCATCCCAGATACTGACCTGGCGGCCGACGGAAGGGAATCGACGCCACACGTCACGGTCAAGTACGGACTCCACACAAGGGACGTCGAGGAGGTGCGAAGCCTTCTGGCGAACGAGCGGCCCGTCACGGTCACGCTGGGACGCACTTCTCACTTCGCCGGCGTGGAGGATGGGACTGCGGACGCCGTCATGGTGGATGTCGACTCACCTGACCTCCATCGGCTCAACGCGAAGATCGCAACGGCGCTGAAGACCACCGACACGTACCCGAATTACAAGCCGCACGCGACGATTGCCTACGTCAAGCCCGGGCTCGGCGAGAAGTACTCCGGCCGAACTGATCTCGAGGGAGAGACCATCACGCTCGACGCGGTGACCTTCTCCAGCCGCACTGGTGACACGTTCACCATACCGCTCGGGCCGGCCAGCGGTGGCCGTTCGGCCGCGGAGATGACCGACGAGGAGCTGGCCGCCTCCATCATCGCGGAGGTGGACGCCGAACTCGCCGGGGCACAGCCAGCAGCTGACCCTGTTCTGCTGGTCGGCTCGCGCTTCAAGGCCGAAGGTCGCGAGTGGTCGGTGAAGGCCATGAAGCCCGGCCAGGGGACGCAGTTGGAGCAGGTCGGCACGACAGGACCGGACAAGTCGCGCGTTACCAGTCGCTGGGTCTCGGACAGCGAGCTGCGCGTGATGCTGGCGGAAGATGCAGCACCAGCGGCCAGCGAAGGCGACGCGGAGGCTAATGCGCCAACGAAGGGCGCGAAGCCGAACGTCACCCACAACGCCGAGCGGGATTCGATCGAGGTCCGCTTCAAGGCGAAGCCCACCCCGGAGGTACTGGCGGCCCTGAAGGGCGCCGGTTTCCGTTGGGCGAAGGGGAACCGCGCCTGGTATCGCGGACTCAAGGGCCGGTCCTACTATCCCGTGGCCGAGGAGGTCCGGAAGCTCGTACGGACCGCAGGCGGTGTCGCGGGCACGCCGGCAATCCCCGTCACGCCAAAGATCGTCGGGGAACCTGCCGGGAATGGAACTGTTCCTGTGACGCCGAAGGGACGCCGCGAGGTCGTCTCCGCGGACGGTGTCGTGTTCGACCTTCAGACCGTGGATCCCGACAAGCTGATCGACTCGCTGTCAGGTCCGGCGAAGGGGAGCGTTCCGGTCACCCAGAAGCGCGAGGCGATCGCGGAGCAGCGGGCGAAGAACAAGGCAACCCGCGACGCGGCTATCCAGCGGATCAAGGACAAGCTGAAGAACCAGGCGACCGCAGGGATCGACCCGGAGATCGTCACCGAGATGGTGACCGTCATGCGGACCTACATCAGCGACGGGATCCTCGATTTCAAAGAAGCCGTGCTCCTGTTCCAGGAGGATTTCGGCGCGAACGCGCGGAAGCTCGATCGCTACTTCGAGATCGCGTGGCGGCGGCTGCGCAATGAGGACCGGAAGGTGGCGGACGTCCTCGCGGAAGCCGCGCCGAACGTGTTCGACGAGATTGACGCCGAGGTCTCGAAGATCACGGTGAAGCCGTTCAACCTGTCTGGCAAGGCGGCCGAGGTCCAGGCGCGCGCGATCGCGGCGCTGGAGGCGGACCCGCGGGGTTTCAAGAATCGATACCTCGAGCAGTTCGGCCGGGTACTGAATGCCGACAACGCGTCGGAACTCTTCGAGGACTACGCCGCATCGGACGAAGCCCGGGCGACGCTGGGCGCGGCGGTGCGCGCGCCGGCCTCCGCTCTCATCGAAAGCCTGTTCGAGGACCTGCTGGCGCAGCCCCCGCTCCACGGCAAGGAACCGATCGTGGTGTTCACGGCCGGTGGCAATGCCTCCGGCAAGACGTCGGGGATCACCGACGAGCGCAGCGCGGACATCGTGTTCGACTCCACGTTCAGCAGCCCGACGCCCTCACAGGCGAACGTCGAGCGGGTCCTCGCGTCCGGCCGTGATGCACGTGTGCGTTACGTCTACCGGGATCCGCTCAAGGCGCTCCTCGATGGGGCGCTGCCGCGCGCGATGGGCGAAGCAAACGGGCGGACCGTGACCGTCCGTGGGCTGGCGGCGACCCACATCGGCTCGCGCGAGACGGTCCTGAAGCTGGCCGAGCACTACGCCGGCGACAGCCGCGTGACCTTTGCCATCCGGGAGAACACGGAGGACGACATCGTCGACCGCGACACCAAGTGGCTGAAAGGGAAGGCGTATAATGACAGAGATGTCCTCGAAGGCCACCTCTTCGACGCTCTCGACGCCGAGCACGCAGCCGGCCGGATCGACGACGCCGTCTTCGAAGGCACCAAAGGTGTCGGCCGCCGCGCTGGCGAAGATCGACGCGGAGATGGACGCGGCGTTTCGCAAGAACGTCGTGAAAAACCGCGAGATTCAGCAGCGCCGGCGGACGGAACGTCTAAAGACGAGGTAGGCGCAGATGGAGAATCGACTCGGCGGCCTGGGGCTGCAGATTCTCAGCCACTGGACGGATCACCGGCCGAAGATGACGGCCCGCCTGCGAGCGGCCGGAAAGCTGGAGGCCGCGGTACACGCGGCGGAGCAGCTGACACTGGAGGCCGAGGCGCAGGCGGTGTACGAGGGGATGGCGCCGGATCAGGCCAGGGAACTGCACCGGGAGACCTGGGCGTTCCTGCCGACGGAGGACGACGTCCCACACCTGCCAAGCGGCGATCCGGCGGAATGGCGCGCCCCGGCAAGTCCGGACTCGACTACCGTATTTCCGACGCCGACGCGATAGGTTCCGGCGGGGACACCGCCAAGATTCGCGCGAACCTCGCCGCGATCGAACTTCTCAAGCGCATCGAATCCGAAGGCCGCAAGGCCACAAAGGACGAGCAGGCCGTGCTCGTCAAGTACGTGGGCTGGGGCGGGCTGGCCTCCATCTTCAAGCCGGAGAACTGGTATTCCGGTGACGGCAAGAAGCTGAAGGACCTCCTCACCGACGAGGAGTACGCCGCCGCTCGGGCGTCCACACCGAACGCGCACTACACCAGCAAGGACGTCGTCGACGCAGTCTGGAGCGCGGTCAAGCGCCTCGGCATCGACCACGGGCGCGTGCTCGAGCCCGCCATGGGCGTCGGGCACTTCTTCGGGCTGATGCCGCGCGAGCTGGCGGGCGACACCACGTGGGCGGGGGTGGAGCTCGACTCCACCTCTGGCCGCATCGCCCAGCAGCTCTATCAGTCCGCGCAGATCCAGATCAAGGGCTTCGAGGCGGCGTTGCTGCCGGACAACTTCTTCGACCTGGCGATCGGCAACCCGCCCTTCGGCAACTACCCGATCCACGATCCGGAGTTCCGCGGCCGTCCTCGTGCGCTCTCCAGCGCGATCCACAACTACTTCTTCGCCAAGGCGCTCGACAAGGTCAAGCCGGGTGGCGTGATGGCATTCATCACGTCGCACTACACCATGGACGCTAAGGACTCGACCGTCCGCACCTATCTCGCGGAACGGGCGACCCTCTTGGGCGCCATCCGGCTCCCGAATACCGCCTTCAAGGCGAACGCGGGGACGGAGGTGGTGACAGACATCATCTTCCTGCAGAAGCGGGAGCAGCCGGTCCGCGCCTCGGAGCTGTCGAAGGCGGACCTGCTCTGGACGCGCACCGGGAGCGTCCTCGACGGGAAAGCCACGATCAACGAGTACTTCATCCGAAACCCCCACATGGTGATGGGGGAGCACGCGCTCGAAGGCTCGATGTACTCGGACAAGGAATACACGGTTACGGCGACCGGTGACTTGGCCGAGCAGTTGAAGGCGGCCATCAAGAAACTCCCGCGCAACGTGGTCGACACGGCCCCGGTGCAGAAGCCGGTCGAGGAGCAGTTGGAGGAGTTCGTCCCAGCGCCCGACGTCGTGAAGCCCTACGCGTTCACGCTGCAGGACGGCAAGCTGATGGTGCGTGACGGCGGCCGTCTGACGAAAGTGACGGTCCCCGATGGGACCAAGACGCGCATCGTCGGGATGATGGGGGTGCGCGACGTGCTCCGCGACACGATGCGCACCATGCTCACCGCTGAGGCGACGGACGCCGAGGTGAAGGTCCAGCAGGGGAAGCTCGCCAAGGTTTACGACGCCTTCGTCAAGAAGCACGGCTACATCCATGACCCCGCGAACCAGCGGGCATTCGGTGATGACCCCGACAAGCCGCTGTTGCTGTCGCTTGAGGATTGGGACAGCCGGGAGAAGAAGGCGACGAAGGCGCCGATCTTCACGAAGCGCACGCTGTCGCCGGCGCGCCCGATCACTCACGTCGAGACCGCCGGTGAAGGGCTCATCCTCAGCCTGAACGTGCGCGGCCGTATCGACTGGAACTACATGTCCACGGTGGTAGGCCAGTCCGTGGAGGACCTGCAGGCGGCGCTCGCAGGCCAGGTCTACGAGAATCCGGCGGGCGGTTGGGACGTCGCCGACGCGTACCTGTCCGGCGACGTCCGTCAGAAGCTCGATGAGGCGAAGGCGGCCGCCGCGCTCGACCCGAAGTTCCAAGCGAACGTGGAGGCGCTCGAGAAGGTTCAGCCCGAACCCCTGGGACCGGCGGACGTCAGCGGCCGCCTCGGCGCCAGCTGGATCCCTGCGTCCGACGTTTCGGCATTCGTCGACGAGATCCTCGAAGAGCGCGGGGCGGTCAAGGTCGCCTATGTGCCAGCGATCGCCGCATGGGCGGTGCAGGAGCGCGGATTCAACATCCGGACGAACACCAACAACAACACGAAGTGGGGCACCCCGCGCGCCACGGCGGTCAAGATCCTCGATGACGCGCTCAACGGCCGCTTCATCTCGGTGTATGACACGACCACGGATGGGAAGCGGGTGCTGAACCCAAAGGAAACAGCGGCCGCGCGCGAAAAGCAGGCCGCCCTGGAAGCGGAGTTCGCCTCGTGGGTATGGCGGGACAGCGCCCGGGCCGATCGGCTCCTCGAGTTCTATAACCGCCACTTCAATAACATCCGGCTCCGGACGTTCGACGGTACGCACCTCACCCTGGGTGGTATGGCCCTGGAAGTGGTCCTGCGGTCGCACCAGAAAGACGCCATCTGGCGCACCCTGCAGACGCCGAATACCCTGCTGGCTCACGTCGTCGGGGCGGGCAAGACCTTCGTGATGATCGGCTCCGCGATGGAGAAGCGGCGGCTGGGGCTGGCAAAGAAGCCCATGATCGTGGTGCCGAACCACCTGGTGGAGCAGACCGCGAAAGAGTTCCTCCGGATGTACCCCGCGGCCAACGTGCTCATGACCACGAAGAAGGACTTCGAGGCCGGCGCACGCAAGAAGCTCATGGCGCGCATTGCGACGGGGGATTGGGATGCCGTCATCGTGGCGCATTCATCTTTCGGGAAGGTCCCGGTCAGCAATGAGCGGTTCAATGCGTTCCTCGAGGATCAACTCGCGGAGCTGGAAGAGGCGCTGCGCGCGGCGAAGCACGAGTCTAGCGGCCGCGACGCCACGGTGAAAGAGCTGGAAAAGGCGAAGCGCCGGCTGGAAGCGAAGCTCAAGGACCGGCGGAAAGAGGACACGCAGGACAAGACCGTGACGTGGGAGGAGATCGGCGTCGATGCGCTCTACGTCGACGAGGCCCACCTGTTCAAGAACCTGTATTTCCCCACACGCATGACGCGCCTGGCGGGGCTCCCGAACAGCGAGTCGGACCGTGCGTTCGACATGCTGCTGAAGGTGCGGCACGTGCAGGAGGTGAACAACGGCGGGGGCGTCACGTTTGCGACCGGCACGCCGATCAGCAACACGATGGCGGAGATGTACACCATGCAGCGGTATCTGGGCATGGATGATCTCGCCTCGCGCGGACTGGCGATGTTCGACTCCTGGGCGAAGCAATTCGGCGTGGCGGTGAACAGTCTCGAGCTGGCGCCGGAAGGCCGCGGCTACCGGATGCGCACGCGGTTTGCCGAGTTCACGAATTGGGCCGAGCTGGCGAAGATGTACCGCACGTTCGCGGACGTCCTCACCGCTGACAAGCTGAAACTCCCCACCCCGAAGGTGAAGGGCGGATCGGGACAGCCGGTCACGTCCCCAGCCTCACCGGAACTCAAGGCATACGTGACGGACCTGGTGGAGCGGGCGGAGCAGGTCCGGAAGGGGCGTGTTGATCCGAAGAAAGACAACATGCTCAAGATCGTGGGCGAGGGTCGGAAGGTGGCGCTCGACCTGCGCCTCGTGGGCTTCGCGCATCCTGACCCGGAAGGCAAACTCTTCGCATCTGCCGAACGGATCTCGGATATCTACTTCCGCTGGAAGGACAAGAAGGGCACGCAGCTCGTGTTCTCGGACCTCGGCACCCCCTCGTCCGATGGCTTCAACGTCTATGACGAGCTGAAGCGGATCCTCGTGGAGCGGCACAAGATGCCGGCCGACCAGATCGCGTTCATCCACGATGCCGACACGGACGCCAAGAAGCAACGTCTGTTCAACGATGTGAACGCCGGGCGGATTCGTGTGCTCATCGGCTCGACCGAGAAGATGGGCGCCGGCACGAACGTCCAGAAGCGGCTCGTCGCGCTCCACCACCTCGACGCGCCCTGGCGGCCGTCAGACATCGAACAGCGCGAGGGCCGGATCATCCGGCAGGGCAACGAGTTCAGGGACGCCGATCCCGACGGCTTCGAGGTCGAAATCTACCGGTATCTGACGGAAGGCAGCTTCGACGCGTACATGTGGCAGACGCTGGAGAGCAAGGCGAAGTTTATCGCCGCCTCCACCAGCGACAACCTGACGGCGCGCAAGATCGAAGACATGGACGCGGTCGTCATGAACGCGGCCGAGATGAAAGCCGCGGCGTCCGGCGACCCGCGCGTGTTTGAGAAAGTGAAGCTCGACTCCGACGTGCAGCGGCTGGAGATCCTCGCCTCCAGCCATGAAGACACGCAGTGGGCGCTCCGGCGGAACCTCGCGAACCTCCCCGTCGAACTGACGCAGCAGCAAAACCGGCTGGCGGTGATCGAGGAGGCCCTGGCCGCGCTCGCGCCAGCCGAACCCTTCGAGGTAGAGATCGGCGGCAAGACCTTCACCGAGCCAGGTAAAGCGGGAACCGAGTTGCGCCGCGTCGCGTGGGACGTGTTCGAGAAGCACACCACGAAGGTGCGGGTGCCGATCGGCAAGCACCGCGGCATGGTGATCGATGTGATCACCGAGGACGGCGGATCACGAAAAAAGCCGGTCAAAAACGCGGAAACTGGCGAAATCACCGAAAGGCAGGCCAATTTCCCCAGCGTCTACGTGCGGCACGAGGCCAGCGGGTGGGTGGCGTACATCGCCAGTCCCGACACGATCGCGACGTCGTCCAGCTCTGATGACGTCGGGCTCATGCAGAAAGTGCGGCACGCCGCGAGCGGACTGCCTGGGCAGCGCACCGAACAGCTGGGCATCATCGCCAACACCGAGAAGCGGCTGAAGCAGGCGCAGGAGGGGGTGAAGCCCTTCGAACATGCCGAGAAGCTGAAGGAACTGAAGGCCAGACAGGCGAAGCTCAACGCCGAGCTGAATCTCGACGTGCAAAGCCAGGCGACCGCGGCGCCCGTCGTCGACGAGGCCGATGGCGACGAGATCCGGACGGAAACCGGCGGGTCGGACGACGGCGTGTCGTCGATGGCGGGTCCCTCCACGGGCTTGCCCCAGCCGAAGGGGCCCGCGATTCCTGTGACGCCGCGGATGCGGCCCACGGAGATCGTGAAGCGGCTTCGGACGGGCCTGGGGGCCATCCCCGTGAACGTCGGACGGTTTCGTCAGCAGGCGCTGGGCATCTATAAGCAGAAGCCGCAGGCGATCCGCGTCAAGGTGGCCAACGACCTCCAGACGGTCGCGCATGAGTTCGGGCACCACGTCGATATCTCCATCCTGGGGATCGATCGCAAGGACAAGCGGTGGAAGAACGAGCTGATCCAGCTGGGGATGGCGACGTCCAAGCCGTCCTACACCCAGAGCCAGATTCGACAGGAAGGCGCGGCGGAGTTCTTTCGCCTGTTCCTGATCGAGCCGCACACGGCCCAGAAGGAGGCGCCGGAATACTTCGCGGAGTTCGAGCGCCGGCTGGACGCCCAGCCGCATGCCGAGCTGAAAAAACTGCTGCTGGAGACGCGCGCCGACCTGCAGGGACTCATTTCGCAGGACCCCGGCACGCGCGGCGAGCTGCGCATCGACTTCACGGGCACCGACACCCCGAGCGCCTTCCAGCGGTTCCGGGAGAACCCCAAGGCGACGATCCGGGACCTCTCGCGGTTGTGGATCGATGACCTGAAGGCGCTGCGCGTGGCGGTTGAGGAGATGGCCGACGCGCGGCCGCTGGAGTTCCGGAAGAACGCCTACGTGCTGGCGCGTGTCGCACGGGGATCCGCGAGCATGGCGGAAGGGTTCCTCGAGGTGGGGGTGCGCGGCCGCAACGGACGTTTCATCGCGCCGAGCCTGGCGGATGCCATCAGCCCCGTCAAGGGACAGCTCGAGGAGTTCTCCAAGTTCCTCGTGGCGCTCCGTGTGCTCGAGGTGCGCGGGCTGAAGAACAAGGAAACCGGGATGTCGGCCGACGAGGCGCTGGGGCTCCTCGATCGGTACGTGCACCGTGGCTACGTGGGCGCGTTGCACGCGCTGGAACAGGAGCGGGCGGAGGGACTGACGAACCGCACCCAGGCCGAGTATGACGCGGCGATCGCGGCCGCGGAGCACGCGGTCCAGGCAGAGGTGAAGGAAGGCTTCGAGAGCTTCGATCAGGCCCGGCAGAACGTCTCGGCTTTCCAGCGAGGTCTGCTCCAGTACGCGCGCGAGTTCCACGCGCTCAGTGACGCGCAGTTCCGGAAGCTCGAAAGGGAGTTTTTCTACGTCCCGCTGCAGCGGGTCATGGACGACGTCGCCGGCGCCTTCGCCGGTGGGGCTCGGAAGTTTGCCAACCGCACCCTGCCGATCAAGCGCATGAAGGGGAGCGGCCGCGACATCATCAACCCGCTCGAGGCGATCATCCGCAATACGTTCGCCATGGTCGACATGGTCGAAAAGAACGAGGCGATGGCCGCCCTGGTGCAGCAGGCGGATCGGGCCGTGGGCTCCGGGAAGTGGCTCGAGAAGATCCCAACGCCGCAGGTCGCCACGAAGTTCAACCTCTCGCAGGTGGGGGACAACGTCCGCGAGGCCATGGCCGATGCCGGTGTGGACCTGCCGGACAACTTCGAGCTGGACGAACTCGTGCGCGTGTTTACCCCAGCCAGCTTCACCCTGCCCGGGTCGAACATCGTGACGGTGATCCGGAATGGCAAACGGGAGTTCTGGCAGGTCAATGACCAGCCCCTCTACGACGCCCTGACCGCGATTGGCGCGCAGGCCACGAGCAAACTGATCGAGTGGGCGGAGAAGCCGGCGAAGCTCCTGCGCGCCGGTGCGACGCTGACGCCTGGGTTCATCGCGCGCAACCCGACGCGTGACACCGTCGTGGCGTTCATGCAGAGCCGGTACGGCTTCATCCCCGTCTATGACTCGGTCCGCGGCTTCATCGAGCTCGCGCTCGGCACGGACGCGGCGAAGCTGTTCAGGACCTCTGGCGTGATGCAATCGGCGCTGGTGGGGATGGATCGTGACTTGGTCCGCAAGGAGATTCGGAACCTCAGCGAGCGCGATAGGATCGACTTCTTCAAGCACGTGGTGTTTCACCCGGTGGACCTGCTACGGGCGCTGTCATCCTCGTTCGAGTCAGCTACCCGGATGGGCGAGTTCCGCCTGGCGCTGAACGCCGGCGGCCGGGAGCGCCGCGCAGGGGTGCTGGGGATCGCGCAGCGGCTCACGTCGAAGAACCGGCCAGCCAGGAACGAAGAGACGCTGACCCGCGCCACGCTCGCGGCGCGGGACGTCACGACCGACTTCCAGCGTGCCGGCGTCATCGCGCGTGAGATCAACCGGTTCGATGCCTTCTTCAACGCGCGACTTCAGGGGTACGTCCGGATGGCCGAGACCGCGAAACGGGATCCGGTCGGCACCGCCCTGAATGCCACGATGCTGGGGCTGCTGTCCTGGGCGCTGTGGTGGATGCACGAGGATGACGAGGAGTACTTCAAACTGCCGGATTGGGAGCGCAATGCCTACTGGCATATCCCGGTGCCCGGCGGCTACATGAAGGTCGCGAAGCCCTTTGAATGGGCGGCGCCGGCGAACCTCGTCGAGGCCGGGCTGGACTACGTCAAGAAGCAGAACCCCGACGCGCTGCGCCGGATTCGGCCAGAAGGCACGCACGCGCTGGTCAGCGTCCTCGTCCCGACGGCGCTGCTGCCGCTGATCGAGGCGCAGGCGAACTACAGCGCCTTCAGAGACACGCACATCGTGAGCCCCTGGCAGGAAGTGAAAGACCCCGCGCTCCAGTACAACGAGTGGACGACCGAGACCGGCAAACAAATCGGGGAGCTGCTCAACGTGTCGCCGGCGAAGGTCGACCACGTCATCTTCGGGTACGGCGCTGGGTTCGCGCGTGGAATCGTCGATTACGGGCTCGACCCGGCGCTCAAGGGGCTCGGGATTGTCCCGCGAGGCAGCGAGGAGCCGGCAAAGAAGTGGCAGCGTGTGCCTGTCGCGGGGACGTTCTACCGCGATCGCGAGCCGGACAACAGCTCACAGCCGATTCAGGACTTCTACCGCGCCTACGAGCAGGTGCAGGGCTACGAGGCCACGATGAAGGCCTACGCGAAGACGGGGGAGCGGGAGAAGGCAGAGGCGCGGCGGACGGCGGCCCAGGCGCAGCCGTGGTTCTCCAGGGCGGCCCAGATCAAGGCCACGAAGGAAGACTTCGAAGAGGCCGGACGGATCATCGACGCCATCTACAAGGCGACGCCCGACCAGTTGACCCCCGCCGAGAAGCGGGAGCGCCTCGACAAGGTGTACCGGCTGATGAACGATCAGGCGCTCGACGCGCTGGGTCGAAAAAAGCCGCCGCTGCCGGTGGCTGGACGCTCGGGAACGCGGTAAAATCTGACGCTACCGACAGAATGATCTGACCCCAAAGCCGGGCGGCCGAAGGGTGGCGACGTGCCGTCCACGCGCTATCTGCCGATCGCCGGAACCTGGGCTTGGAACGACGCATGGTGCATGCGCGACGACTCCCCGTTCGCCCTGATGATGGCGCGGGAGGGATTCGCGCCCCTCCGTGCGCAGGACGGCCGGCGCTTTCGCTGGTCCACCGCCCTCGACGGTCTCTTCGGTGACGATCGCCACTGGCTCGCCGGGACCGACGCCCTCTACTACTTCCTCCAAACGGTGCCGCTCGAGCACCGCAACTTCATCGCGCACTCGCACGGCGGTCAGCTCCCGCTGCACTTGGCGTCACAGGGTGTGCAGATCCGATCCCTCATCACGGTGGGAACGCCGAAGCGCGCCGACGTCGATTCAGAGGCCGCGGCGAAGAACATCGGCACGTGGCTCCACATCTATGACCTGAAGCGAGACTGGATTCAGTGGCTCGGCCAGGTCGGGGACAAGCAGCTGAACGCCGAGCGTTCATTCCGCATCCCCCGCGTGGTCAACCACCCCCTGACCGGCATCGGTCACTCGAAGATCCTGCGCGACGAGCGATTCCTTCACTACTGGACGGCTAACGGTTGGCTGGACGTGCTGCGCACGCCCGTGGCGGCTGTGTGACCCCCACCAAGGAGAGCAAGGGTATGGGACACGACGAAGTCGGGCGACTCGATAAAACGATCATGGCGCTGACGAATGCGATCGCGGAGGAGAGCGCGCGTACACGCCGCGAGCTGAAGACCGACATCGCCAGCGTCAGAAGCGACGCGTCGGCCGCTCACGAGCGGATCCGCACCGATCTCACGGAGTTCATCGGTGAGGCCACCGTGCAGCAGACGCTCCTGCGCGCTGACGTGGAGTCCCACCGGCGCCGGTTGGATGCGCTGGAGAGGCGCCGCACGCCGACACAACCTCCGTCGCTGCCGGACGAGGCGAAGGCCGTCACTCGCCGGGAGGTCGCGATCTACGCCCTGGGCATGACCACGTGCGCAGGAATCATCGCCATCGTCTACAAAGCCCTGCCGGCCCTCGCGGCGCTCATGAAAGCCAACTGAACATGGACATCCAGCCGATCATTGCGAAGCTCGCGCCGCGCGCTCACCATGTGTACCGCCAAGCCTTCGCGCGCGCGGAGGGGCTACCGACCACGCCACTGCGCCTGGCGCACTTCCTCGCGCAGTGCTGCCACGAGACGACTGCCCTCACGGTCCTGCAGGAGAACCTGAACTACACGAGCGCGGAGCGGCTGTGTGCGGTCTGGCCGTCCCGGTTCCGCACCGTTGCCGCGGCGCGTCCGTTCGTCCGCAACCCGGCAGGCCTTGCGGAGGAAGTCTACGGCCAGCGCATGGGGAACCTGTCGCCCGGTGACGGCTGGCGTTACATCGGCCGGGGTCTGCTGCAACTCACCGGGCGCGAGGCCTATGCCGAAATCGGGGAGCGCATCGGCGTCAATCTCGTGGCTCGCCCTGAGCTTGCCGCACTCGAGACGCACGCGTTGCCCGTCGCGCTCGCCGTCTGGAAGTGGAAGGGCTGCGATGCGCACGCGGATGCCGATAGCGTGCGCCTGGTGACGCGGGCGATCAACGGGGGCCAGATCGGCCTGCGTGATCGCGAAGAGTGGCTGGAGCGCACGAAGCAGGCCGTGATGGAGATGTCGGTATGAGTGGCTGGTATTCCAAGTTCACGCCGGACGGGCGCCGGTTGCTCTCGGGCGAGGTGATCATCCTTGACCATGGCGAGCCGGTGCTCCTGCGCGACGGGCGGATCCGCGGGAGCAATCCCTGCCCGCTGAACAATCGCGAGTTCGTGTGGAACCCGGGGGACCGCCGTGGCGCCCGCACGTTCGACTTCTGGACCGGCACCGACCTCGAGGTCTACCCGCGGGAGCTCAGCGAGCTGGCGGCCGGCGGCGGCGTGATCGCTGGGCGCGATGCCGAGCGCGGCGAGCTGGTCATCATTCGACCGGGGCAACCGGTGGAGATCATCGCCGGCGCCGGACAGCCCTCGGTGGCAGCTGATGGCGAAGTGGTCTACCGGGTGGGCGACGACAAGATCGAGCCGTTTATCTGCCGCACGGCAGTCGCGTGGGGCGACGGCCACGGCCGGATTCTCGCGCATCGCCGGGGATCGTCGGACGTCCAGGACGTAACGGTCGGAAACTGGGAAGCGCGCGCGTTCCTGTTTGACGGACCGGATGACGAGCCCTGGACGCTCTGCATGGGGCCGGGGGGCTCACTCCGGTGCCGGCCGCTGTTCGGCGTCGACGGCTACCTGGCGCCGCCTGCGAAGACCGGCGACAACCGCAACATCCTCGCGCACGCCGTCTGCCTCGAGGGCCGCGTGCTGGCTGTCTGGCAATCCACCTCCGGCGAGCAGATCACCCACAAGTTCGATCTGGCGCTGCGGCCGGAGGACCTGACCCTTGTCGCCGTGCCGAGCCCTGCGCCGGCGCCTTCACCTGTTCCGCCTTCACCTGAGGTTCTGATAGTGAGCACACCAAATCATCACGCGGTCGTGGAGGAAGTCAATCGCAAGTTCCCTCACCTGTTAGTCGCGAACACCGAGGAGACGGTCGGCGAGTTCACCGAGCGATCAGTGCTCGCGCTCTCGGCGGTGGACCGCAACTGGGGGCACGTCGGCAAGCAGCCTGGCGAGAAGCAGTGGAATGGCCACGCCGTCGACGCGGCGAAATACAGGACCACCGGGCAGGTGATCGACTTTGTTATCGGCGCGGGCTCGGGCAATCCGACCACGACGACGTGGATCGAGCAGCCGTCGCGAGAGGGCAACGACTGGACGCCGCCAATCCCGGTCGGCGAGAGACCGGCCCAGGGGCCGACTCCCGCACCTGGTCCGGCTCCGCCCGCGCCGGCACCGCCGTCGTCAGGTCACGCATACGAGCGGGACGATGACGAGCGCGACGAATGCGACCGGATCATGCCGGACGGGTCGCAGTGCGATCAGCCGCGGGCCGCGGCGATTCACGCGGGGGTGTCGCCGCAGCCGCCCGCACCGCCACCGCCTCCAGCGCCTGGCCCCACGCCGCCGCCACGGTCGGATGTCGCCTCCATCCTCTCGCGCCTGAGCGGAATCGGCATGGACGTGCTGGCGGTGCAGGCGCTGATTCGTGGTCTGCCGCCCACGCAGCTCCCGGAGCCGCATGTCTGCCCGCCATCTCCCCCCTGCGACCTGCCGCACGGGACCGCGCCGACCGGACCGCCGATGTCGGAGCCTGAACTCCAAGCGTTCGTGGCTGAGCTGGCGAAGGCGCACGCCGGCGGCACGCGTCGGATCATGCCTCCAGCGGAACTGACGTTCCTGCTGTTCGGGTTCCTCTGGGAAGGGGTGAGCCGCGAGCGAACGCTCGAACGGGCCCGAGAGCGCGCACAGTCGTAGAATGGGGCCGTGTTCGGCCCCATTCTAAACCTCTGGATCGACAACGAGAACGGCCGGATGCCCGAGGAACCCGTGAGCCATCAGGTGCCGCCGCACCTCGAGTCGGTGGAATGGCGGTTCTGGTGCGCCTGCGGCTACCACTGGAAGAGCACAGGCGATGCGATTCTTGTCGGAACGCGGTGGGCGGCGCCGTCGCAGGCCTGCGTCAGCTGCCATGCCTGGGTCCAGGGTAAGGGGAGAGCCGAGCCGCCAGCGTGATTGTGGCGTGATTCCAGGTGTGCCTTTTTACCTCGTAGGCGTTACCTCCTGACCCCGCCGAAAAGTGCCCGTACAGCCGAAAGCCCCGCAAAAACGGGGCTTTATTGGTGGACGGCGCGAGGATCGAACTCGCGACCTCCGCATTGCGAATGCGGCGCTTATTTTCAAAATATCTAAAGATATCTTCGTTTTGTCAGGCTCCGTGATTCGTGCGTGATTCAGGAAGCCCGTCGGCGCCGCGGCTTCACCGCTTCCACCGCTGCCGTCGCCTTCTCGTCGATCAGCTCGTGATAGATCCCAAGTACCACACCGGGGGTCTTCCAGCGCCCGACCTTCTGCACCGTCCCAATATCGTGACCACGCGTGAGCATCCGGGTCGTGCCGGTACGTCGCGTCGACCAGTGGAAGGTCAGTCCGCCGTTCTTCTTGCCGAAGGGGATCCCAGCCATTCCGCAGTAGCGTTCGAGCATCTGTCGGATCCCGTTGCGTCGATCGCGTTGCGTCTCGGCTCGGCGCCGACGCGAGAAGTAGTACTCCGTCCCGTCGTCTGGCACCTGGTCGAGCGCCTTCTGCGCGCGTTTCGAGAGCGGTACCCAGAAGCCGCCTCCGGCCTTCGGGTCAGGAATCCACAGGACGTTCTCATTGCGATCGGCGCGTTTGGCGTCGAGCACGTCCCCCATGCGCAGTAGGCTGTCGAGCGCCAGCAGGTAGAGCGCCTTGTCGTCTGGTGCCATGACCTTGAGCAGCTTCGCTTCCTCGTCTTCTTCCATCAGCCGGCGCTTCGGCGTCGTCGCCTTCTCGTTCTTCATGCCGTAGAGCGGCGATGCCTCGAGATACGTAGGTACGGCTGATTGCATGATCGTCTTTAGCAGTGCGACCTCTCGGTTCACCGTGCGAGGTCCGGCCTGGACCGTTCGCGCGGCGGTGCGGAACTTGGCCGCGACCGTGGTCGGTTTTGTCAGCCGTGGGGTGATCCACTTCTCCTTCACAGTCGCCCTGGTGATAGCTGACAGCTGATAGCTTCCGAATACCGCCAGCAGCTTCGGCAGGATCTCCAACTCCCGCTCCTTGCCTTTCCGCTTCGGCAGTTCGTGTTCGCGGAACCAGTCCGCCTGCTCCGCGAAGGTGCGTTGCGGTTTCCGTCCTGGGATGTTGCCGCCGGCGAGCTGCGCCATGCGGGCGAAATAGTGGTGATCCGCCAGGGTGCGGTTGGCTTTCCGCAACTGCGGTGATGGCGCATCGCTCCGGATCCTGGTCCGTTCGCGCAACGGGTTGCCCTTGGCGTCCGTGAAGCCGTCGAGCAGGATCCAGAAGAACGGTGAGTCTGACCGTTTGTAGACGCCCACCTACTTCCTCTGGAGGCCGTCAACGAGCCGGATCAACTGGCGTTTGATGTCAGCGGAATATCCGATGAGCGTCTGGTCCTGGGCGCTCAGCGGCGCGCGCGCCGGCCCAAACATGCGCTCGATCAATCGCGCGGTGTCGCCCTTGCCGGCGAGCTCGAGGAAGCGGGCGGGCGGCTGTCCCGTCACCTCCGCCAGGCGAAGGAGCGTTTCGACGCTGACGCGGCGATCTTTCAATCCTCGCACCAACGCCGACTGACTGAGGCCCACGGCCGCCGCGAGTGCGGCGTTGATGCCGCGCGTCTTGCCCGTGACCCCCGCGAAGCCCGCCCGCTTCGCGGCGGCCATCACCGCATCGTAGAGTGTCACTTTCCCGTTCCAAGCTCGCGATCGATTTCATCGATCAGGCGTTTGAGGCTGTCGTCCCCACCAGCGTTGCGCCTGGCGCGCAGCTCGGTCACGGATACCCAGCCACCGGAGGCCGTTACCAGCAGCCCGTGCTCCGCCCGTCCTGTCCAGCGATCGACGCGGATCAGCGCATCGTGGTGAGTCGCGTGCGCCCGCCATTCGTAGCGGGGAAACGCGGCGTGCAGCAGCAGCGCCGCGGCAATGATCGTGACGCCGATGAACCAATCCCGTCGCCTCATCATGGCTCCGTTCCATTGAGATCACTCGCCACCTCGGCGGCTGTGCCGAGATGCGTGATGTTCAGATACGCGCAGCTGTCTCGCACTACCACGTGTGCGCGGCGGCTGGTTCCCAGCAGTGTGTAGGTGAACTCTTGAGCGACGCGGTGTTTCCGTGCCGTCCACGCCGCGACGTCCACCGTTGTTGCGAGTTCGCCGCCGACCACGTCCTCAACGCGGCGGTTGAGCAGCCTGCTCGGTGCGACGAGCAAGGCTCCGGGGGTATGTTCGGTATATCCGATGTACTCCAATCGATCGCAGTCGATCCGGATGGTGATGTCGTGCATGGGCATCCTAACGAGGTCTTTCGGCACGAGGCGTAGAACCTTAGCCGGTCCGACCTTTCCGACGAAAGGACTCCCGTTCTTCACGGGCACCTTCCTTTCCGACGGCCTCCACGAACGACAAATGATCGAGGACTTGTTTTGTTTGCGCAGCGGTGAGCTTGCGAAAACGGTTCACGAACTCGGCTTCCAACCCGTGAATGACCACTATTCCCTCCAGCATTGGTAAATCGTCTGGAACTGCGGGCGCGCCCGGATGACTCCGGTTCCAGTGCAGCACTTCCAGCAAGCGCAGAGGGTCTAACCCCAGGGTCCTCGCGAGCATATAAATGACCGGCGCCGGTGGCGAGGGTCGGTGCCCCTCCTCGATTTGCCACAATTCGGATCGGCTTAGGTCCACTCCCTTTGCTTTCAACCGATTAACGGCCCCCTGTAGTGACAGCCCAGCCTCAAGACGGGCCGTTCGCAAGAGCGCCCCGAACGCGGCTGTCGCCGGTCCGGCATCCCCAGCAGCACCCTTCTGCTTTTTCGCCTGTTGTTTCACGTGTGCCTGACAGGGTAGGTCGGCCGGTAGCTGTGGCGAAAGGGGAGTCATAAAAAATTGTTTGACAGGCAAAACGACTTCACCGATACTTGTCTCGTGACGAAAACAGCTAACCGGCTTCGCGTTCTGCGAGCCGAACGCCGATGGAACCAGCGCAAGACAGCGCAGAAGGCCAGGATTGGCTTCGACCGCTACTGGCGCATCGAAAACGGCCACACCGAGCCAACGGGCGATGAGATCGCGTCCCTCGCCAATCTGTTCAAAGTCACGCCCTCCGAGGTCTTCCCCTGGGCGGTGACGGCGTGACCGGAGAGGCCCTGCGTCGATATGCGCAGCTGCACGGCGTCGTCGCTGCACTCAAGTTGCTGGCGGACGCCGTCAACGCGCCTCAATCTCCGGAGCCGTCGAAGTGAGCGGCGTCCACGGCGTCCGAAGCGGCGTGCAGCGCGGCCAGGTCGTCCGAGAGGGCCGCGGCCGCGCGGCGCAGGCGAAGCTGAAGCCGACCGACCTGACGGATGCGGCGCTCGACCTGTCCCGCGAGGTTTATCTGACGCTGGCGCAGGCGGCACGTTACCTCAAGAGGTCCGTCGGCGCCGTGAAGATGCTGAAAAAGCGGGGGGTGATTCCGCCCTATTGCTACACCTACCTGGGCGGCTCGCTCCTGTTCATTCGTGAGGCGCTGGACGAACTGCTTCAGAAGAAGGAGCGGCTGCAATTGGCGCGGAGTGGTTCTGACGCTGTTCATGGAGAGAGAGGTTAGCGACTGTGAGCCTGGCAACGCTACGAAACGATTCCGCCGAGTCTTTCCACTCCTCCCCACGAGTGGAAACCGATGGAAAGTCCCTGTCGCTGCGTTGCCTCAACGAGGCGATCGACCATAGCGCCATTCCAGCGAAGACGCTGGCCGACGAGGTCGGCGTGAGTGAGGGTGAGTTTTCGAAGCTCCGCGCAGGACGGTTCAGGCTCGAGCATCTGGACCGCCTCCCGCCCGAGGTCATCGCCGACTGGCAGCAGCGGCTCGAGGCCGCGAGGGGAGAGCTGGGACAGTCCCGCGAAGAGGTGGTGATGGCGCGTGCCGCCCATGCACTCATCGACGCGCTGGCGGTCCTTCGCACCGGCCGCCGCATGGTGAAGGCGCGACTCTGACTCGCAGGGGAGTGAGCACATGGAAATGGTGATCGGTTGCGTGTTGATTGCGGCGGCGGTGGTCCTGGCGCTTGTGCCTGATTTCAAGGAGTTACGAGATGTTCGACGCCGTCTGCGCGTGGCTCGTGAAACTGAGGAAGCGCGTCACAGCTGCACGCACCGCGAACCAGCGCGTCCTGGCTTGCTGGCTGAGAGGGCACCAGTTCGGCACCCCACAACTGGCGGACGGGCGGATGTTTCTCTGCTGCTCGCACTGTCAGCACCGGACGATCGGCTGGTGGTGGGAAATCAAGAGGCTCGAGTGTTCGAGACCCGCCTCCTGGCCTTCAAGCGCGAACTGGCTACTCGGAACGAATCGCTCGACGGGCTCCGGATTGAACGCTCATGAGTGATCGGAACTACGCGCAGGAGGCCGCGCAGATCGTAGCGGGGCAGAGCAGGCTGATTCCCGAGAAGGCGCACCTGCTGGCGATGGCGGGGCAGGTCCAGTCCGCGGCGATGAACGTCGAGACGCTGGCGAAGAGCCTCGCGGCGGTGATGGTCGACAACGATCTCGTCACGATGACGCTCCCGAAGGAACTGTTCGACGAGGTCGCGAAGCGCCAGGCGGGTATTCAGATCGAGCGACGGCCTGACGGCAGCATCGCCATCAGCCGCACCGGGCTCACGCCGGAGGAGGAGATTCGCCAGAAGGCGACGCACCCGCAGGTGCAGAAGGTCCAGTAAACGACGAAGGCCGAGCTGCTGGAACAGCCCGGCCCATGAAAGGAAACCAACGAGATGCCCCCAACTGTAGCGAATCCCCCTCAGACAGGTCAAGCCATGTCAAAGCCGACCGATAGTCAGGCCCTGGCGACGCGTGAGCAGGCGCTGGTCCCGGACGTCATCACCACCCCGGCGGAGTTCAAGCGGTCGCTCAGTGTCTGGCAGAGCGAGCACTACCACGTGCTCACGCCGCAGGCGGACTTCGGCTCCCTGCCGCCGCAGTGGACGATCGTGCCGTCGATCGTGAAGCTCGATCCGGACCCTAATGCCGGCGACGTCTACCGCGACAGCCTGTTCTGCAAGGGCGACGAGGTTGCCCCCACGAAGGTGGCGTTGCGCAAGCTGGCGCGGGGCGGCGGTCTGAGCTGGACGACTCGCCGGACCGACTCGGGCAATGTCCAGAACTACTGGTCGATGAGCGCCACGATCAGTTACCGCGGCTTCGATGGGCAGATGAAGACATCGGAAGCATCCTACGAGTGGGACCTGAGGGACGGCTCCGCGCGCATCGGCAACATGAGCGCGAAGGAACTCAACCGCGCGCGCCTGAACGGGTATCGGCGGTGCGAGGCGGGCGCCATCAATGCGGCCATTCGCGAGTATGGACTGAAGCAGAAGTACTCGCAGGAGGACCTCCTGAAGCCCTTCGTGGTGCTGAACCTCGTGTTCAACCCCGACATGGCCGATCCGCAGCAGAAGGCGGCGGTGCTCCAGAGCGCCCTGACCAACACGGCGCTGCTCTACGGCTCCACCGAACCGGAGCCGTCCGGCTCCCCCAAGGGGAGAGGGGAGGTTGTCGGAGAGTTCAACGCCAACGAGCCCGAGCCCGAAGTGCGGGAGTTCGACGCGGACGAACCCGCCCAAGCGAAAACCGCCGGCGTGAAGATCCTCAGCGTCGGCCAGGTTGGTGAGCGGGACGAGTTCATCGTCACCATCGAAGGCGGACGGAAGCTGCGCACCGACGATCGGATGATCGCCAACGCCTGCGTCAGGGCGAAGAAGGCCGGGACGGCGCTGCCGCTCGTCGTCGATGACCAGGGCGAGATTCTTGAAATCGAAGCGGAGGACAAGGGGCTGTGACGCTCCATCGCTTCGTTCACATCGGTGACCTGCACCTGGGGCCGAACAGCCGGAACGCCGATCGGCGCGCGGCGCTCGACCAGATCATCGCAGAGCAACGCACCCAGCCCGTCGCGGCCTGGCTGATCCCGGGTGACTTGAACCACGGTCGGCAGACGATCGAGGACAAGAACTACCTGACCGATCGCGTTATCCAGATGGCGGACCACGCGCCGGTGGTCATCGCGTACGGCAATCACGACCTCCCCGGGGACCTCGACTACCTGACGAGGCTCCACTCGGCGTGGCCTATCTACGTGGTCACGCGTCCCGAAGTGCTCACCGTGCCACTCGGCACGGGCGGCGTGGCAGCGATCTATGTCCTGCCATATCCCACGCGCGCCGGCCTGATCGGGGCCGGCGTCCCGTCTGACGGGGTCGTGGATGCTGCGCGCGGGGCACTCGACATCATGTTCATGTCGGCGGCGGCGCAGCTCGAGGAGGCGCGGAAGGGCGGCGCCGTCACGCTGGTGATCGGACACGTCAACGTCGCGGGCTCCGTGTCCTCGTCCGGTCAGCCGAACATCGGCAAGGAAATCGAGGTCGACCCGGCACTCCTGCAGCGGTTCGGCAACATCTACATCGGCCTGAACCACATCCACAAGGGTCAGGCCATCGCAGGCGCGGTGTATCCCGGCTCCGTCTGTCGGTTGGATTGGGGCGAAGTCGAAGAGAAGCACTACTTGATCGTGGAGTGTGCGGCCGATGGGTCCTTCCAGTGGTGGCCGCAGCCGATCGACGTCGCCCCCATGTATCACGTCGAGGGGGAGCTGACGCGCGAGTCGTTCACGTGGCACCTGGGCGACACGCCCGGCGATGCCCCGGAGTCGTGGGACGGCTGCGAGGTGCGCGTCCGCTACCGCTACAACGCGGAAGAGAAGGCCGCCCTCAACGTCGACCTCGTCGCGGCGCCGTTCGCCGGTGCGAAGCGGCTTGAGTTCGACCCCATCGCGGTGCGCACCCGCGCCGTCAGATCGCCCGAGGTGGCCGCCGCGGTCACGCTCGAAGCCAAGGTAGAAGCGTTCGTCCGGATGTCAGGGCTCCCATGGGGAGAAGGCATGGAAACGAAGTTCGCCGCCCTCCAGAATCCGGACGGGGCCGCGTTCCTCACCCAGGTTCAACAGGAATTGTCAGGGGCCGTCGGATCCACGCAATCCCGTGATGGCTCCGCTTCAAGTGTGGCGGTCCCTGACAGTGATCTCGCGGGGGTGGCACTGTGAAACTCGAAACCCTTTCCCTCCGTGGCGTGCTGCGATTCAGCGACACGCAGACGCTCGACCTGCGCGCGCTGCAGCCAGGGCTCATCGGCATCGTGGCGCCGAACGGCGCCGGCAAGACCAGCCTGCTCGAATCACCCTTCGCGTGCTTGTATCGGGAGTTCCCGAGCCGGGACCGGGAGATGTTCGACTACGTCACCCGCGCGGACGGCTTCATCGAGACGACGTTCGAGCTGGAAGGGCAGGGGCTCTTCCGCGCGCGCCTGGCGCTCGACGGTCCGCACCGGAAGGCGGAAGCGATCCTCGCGCGCATCGCCGCCGATGGCTCTCAGGTGATCCTGAACGGCGACAGCAAGGTCAGCACCTACGACGCCGCGATCCGGCAATTCCTGCCGGACCGGGCGCTGGTCCTTGCCTCCGTGTTCGCGGCGCAGAACCGATCGGGGTCCTTCGCCAAGCTGGATAAGAAGGGGAAGAAGGACCTGTTCGCGAAGCTGCTCGGGCTCGACCACTATGAGGAGCTGGCGAAGCGCGCGAAGCAGGCGGCCGACCTCACGCAGCAGTCGATCGACAGCCTCTCGGCCCGGCGGGACCTGCTGGCGAGCGACGCCAGCCAGAAGATCGCGGATGCCCTCGACCAGCTCGCCCAGCAGCTGCAGATCGACGGCGGCACGATCGAACTCCGCCGGGCCGACCTCGGCCCGCAGATCGGGAACCTCGACGCCGCGCTGACAGCGTGCCAGGAAGCGGCCGCCCAGCATGCCGCCGCGACCTCGAGACAGGACGCGGTCCTGCGCGACATCGGCCGGCTGACGGCGGAGCACCGCGCGGTGGAAGAGACGCTCCGCAGCTTACCGGCCGCCGAGGCGCGGGAAGTGGAGGCCGTATCCGCAGCTCTCGAGGGTGCCAGACGGCAACACGTCAATGACGTAAAGGACACGTCAGCTCTGGACGCGGAGCTACAGGAGATTGACCAGCAGGAGGCCGCCACACACGCTGATGCCGACAGGCGGATCCAGCGGAATCAGGAGCTGGCTGGGCGGGCCGACGCGATCCGCGCGGCCGTGGAGTCAACGCACGCGGCCCAGCTCGCCATCAAGGCGAAGCGCCAGGCGCAGGGCGAACTGATGGAGCGCAAGGACGCGCTGACGCGGCGTGAGCAGGTGCAGCGTGACGCACTGTCGGATGTCCTGACCGCAGAGCGCGAACTGGCGTCGGCCCATGCGGCGGCTTCCCGCATCGGCAACATGCCCTTCGGTGAGGATTGCGCGCCGTGCGGCTTCCTCGTGGATGCGGTCGCCGCGAAGGCTCAGATCCCCGGGCTTGAGGAGCGCGTCGCGGCGCGGTCAACGATCGAAGCCGAGATTCAGCAGATCGCCGCCGAGGCTGCTGGGATCGCGGCCGACATTCACGCCATCAGCGGCGACGTCGCGAGACTCGAAGAACAGATCGCGTCGGCCCAGAAGGATGCCGCGGCCGAGGCAGACCTTGCGGCGGCCGAGGAACGCATCAAGGGCCACGAGCGGCGGAAGACGGAAGCCACCGAACTGGCTGTGAGTCTCCGCGCGGCCGCGCACACCAGGGCAGACCAGCGCGTAGCGCGGCTCGATGCCGACCTGAAGAAGGCGGAAGCGGTCCACGCGAGTGCGCTCGGCGCCTTGCGGGAGCGGTTCGACCGTCAGGCCACCGAACTCAACGCCACCAGGGTGCGCCTTGGCGATCAGCTCGAAGCCCTGTCCGTGGAGCGTAACGAACTGGAGGCGACGATCGCGGCTACCGCGGCCGCCAGCGTCGACGCGACCCGGCTGACGGCGGACCTCGCTGCCGCCCGGCAGGAATGGGACGAGACGACGAGCGCCCTCGCCAGCGTGCGCGCGCGCGTCGAGGACCTGAACCGCCGGCGGGAGGAGTGGGTGGCGAAGCACGACGAGTGGGTTGGCGTGACGCGCCAGGTCGAGCGCCTGACGGCCCAGCACGTCGAGTGGACAAACCTCGCCAAGGCGTTCGGGCGGGACGGACTGCCGGTCCTCGAGATCGACGCGGCCGGGCCGACCATCTCCGGCCTGGTGAACGACCTCCTGCGTGTGTGCGGGATGGGCCGGTTCTCGGTGGACCTCGTCACCCAGGAAGCCAAGGTGACGAAGGGGAAGGACGGCTCCCTCTACAAGGACTCCTTCGAGCTGAAGATCCTCGATGCCGAGCGCGGCGGGGAACCCCGGGACCTGTCGGACCTGTCGGGTGGTGAGCAGGTCATCGTCGATGAGGCCCTGAAGCTGGCGATCGCCATCTACGTCAATCAGCGGAACGTCGCGCCGATTCGCACCATGTTCCGGGACGAGACGACGGGCGCCCTCGATCCGGAGAACGCGCTGCGCTACATGAGCATGCTGCGCCGCGCCCACGAAATCGGCGGCTTCCACCACACGCTGTTCGTCTCGCACAACCCGGACTGCTACGCCATGGCCGATGCCCAGGTGCACATCGCGGACGGTCAGATCAGCGTGCAGGAGCCGCCCTACGCGGCGGCAGCGGAGGCGGCGTGATGCTCGACAGGAGAGCGCCGGCGAAGCCGGAACGCGGCGAATACCGCCTGAAGCAGAAGGCGAAGCGGCGTGAGTTGGTGAACAAAGAGGACGCCATCAAGGCGGACTCCAAGCGCCGCGACGGGCACCGCTGCCGCTGGTTCCATGAGACGCCGGAGGAGGAGCGGGAATGCCGCGACCTCCGGAAGGACTCCGCCCACATCGGCCACAAGGGCATGGGCGGTGACAAACAGCTACTCCGTACGAAGCGTGAGCTGCTGGTGACGATGGGCCTGCGCTGCCACGACCGGTTCGACAAGCGCGGCGATCGGCGCGTCGTCTTCCTGACGAAGGACAAGGCGGACGGGATCATCGCCTGCGAGGTGAAGCGCGGCGGCCGGTGGGTTGAGATCGGGCGCGAAATCTCGATCGGCGTCTGGGCGTGACACGAACGAGGAGCACGGGTGAGGGTCCGGCGCCCACTCAATTCTGAGTCGCCCTTGGAACAGGCGGCGCCCGTGCTTCGCGTTGGTGTTCTGACAGTTCAACAGGAGAGGTCAATGGCAGACGAGACGAGCGGAACGGACCAGATCACGAAGAGCCACGATGCGCTGCCCGCGAAGATGCGGCACCAGATCGAGGAGTGGTTCACGTACCACAAGCCGCAGGCGACCCAGCCCGAACGCTACGTACGGATCCGCGCCGCGGCGAAGCACCTGGCGCTGGAGATTGCGGCCTGCACGCCGGTGAGCGCGGACCAGAACGCGGCTTTCCGGAAGCTCCGCGAGACGGTGATGACCGCGAACGCGGCGATCGCGCTGGAGCCGGTCCCGACCGGGCTCGACCAGAACTTGCCAGCTACGACGCTCGGGGCGTTCCGCGGACTGTAAAGGGCTCGACCGCGGCAACGCTCCGCACCTTCGGCTGGATGGTTTGAACACCCGAGGGAAATGCGTGACAGCCGGAGAGACGGCACCGAATCCCGCGCGGTGGGTTACAGACCACGGCGCGGACTGCTGCGAACGCCAGCGCAGGCAAGCACAAAGGGCCAGAACACGCGGCCCGGCGTGAGTATCAGGCGTGCCTTTCCCGGTTTCAGAGCAAACCGGGTGCATTCACAACACACATGACCAGATCAATCGAGCGTCGTTTCGAGCAGTTCCATGCGGAGAACCCGCATGTCATGGCGAAGCTCCGCGAGATCGCCCTGGCGGTGAAGCGGTCCGGGAAGAAGCAATTCGGGATCGCGGCGCTGTTCGAGCGTCTGCGCTGGATTTCAGAGTTCGAGACGTCGAACGACGCCTACAAGTTGAACAACTCGCTGCGGGCGCCATACGCGCGGGCGCTGATGGCGCAGGAGCCGGACCTGCGCGGGTTCTTCGAGACGCGCGAGCGGGCGCGACGGCCGCAGCAGACGCAGGTGCGGCGGCACTTCCGCCGGAAGAAGGGAGCCCCGAAGCCGCCGGCGGCGCCGACGATGGACGCGAGGCTCTTCTGATGCGCTGTCGGAAGACCGCCAGCACCCGCACCTACGTGAAGGTCGAGGCGATGCTCCCGAACCGTCTCGAGCTGCACATCGGCCGGGAGTTGCGCAGCCCGAACCGCTGGCTGGGCGGCCGCAAGGAGTACTACGAGTCGCAGGCCTGGGAGCGGATCCTCCTGGGCGGTATTCGGAGCCTCCCGCCGTCCGTGCTGTTCCGAGGTTGGCCGCCCGGGCGGCGCCGGGTGCAGGTGACGCGCCTGGTGCCGGGAAAGCGGAACCTGCTGAAGGACGACGACAACCGCGCGTACCTCGGGAAACCGCTGATGGACGCGCTGGTGCGCCTCGGGTGGCTGCAGGACGACCGACGGAAGTACCTCGAATCGACCACGCCAATCGAGGACGTGTCAGACGACAAGCGGTACCTCACGATCCTCGTGATGGAACCAGCGGAGGAGAAGGTAGATGGCAACGAAGGGATTCACAGAAACGCTGAAGGAGGTCCGGGACGGGGACCTCGTGGTGGAGCTCACGGCTCGGATGAAGGAACTGGTGGAGGCCGTCACGGGCACCCAGAAGTCCGGAAAGCTCGTCATCACGCTGGGGCTGAAGCCGATGTCGAAGGGGGCC
>Ga0196970_1000376_pt1 | contig 55665 bp, 98 predicted proteins | sample S1v_513CmetaG_FD_148672 | JGI IMG/M metagenome (GOLD analysis project Ga0196970, IMG submission 148672) | Soil microbial communities from Anza Borrego desert, Southern California, United States - S1+v_5-13C | ecosystem: Environmental > Terrestrial > Soil > Desert | place: USA: California...
AAAGGATGAACCAACCATGCACGAAAACAACTTTATCATTGTCTCCAACTACAACAACCAGGATGCGGTCGCGTCCCCGGTGATGGACTTTGACCAACTCGCCGCCGAGGGCGTGGAAGGCTTCGGCCTGCGCCTGGACAACAGCTATGCGGCCAACTACGCCAAGGCCCGCGCCACCAAGCGCGCCGTCTTCGGCGTGTGGCGTCACCGCTGGCAGTGGGACCATGATTATGTCAACAGTGACGACAGTGTGGCCTATCGTGACCGCGCCAAGGTGTCCTTTGCCGAAATTCGCGGGATTGTGACAACCAACATCCCCGACGCCTTCATTCTGGTGATTGAGAACAAGGACGAATGTACACCGGTCAACCTGTGGAAGACCTTCCGCCATTTGTGCGAGGCGCTGTGGGAAAAGTACCGCGTGCCGGTGCTGGTGTCCACCTCCAAGGGCTTTATCAACGCCTCCTTCGCCCACCAGGGCAGCAACTTGTTTACTGACTGGCTCTCCCGCGAAAACAAAACCAAGGCGGATGCCCGCTTCCCCTTTGTCTGCGTCAACTGGCGCAACGAAGCCAGCACGCCCGCCACGCTGTACATCCCCAACCCGATCCGCAATGTCAAAGACGCGGCAACGGCCCTGCCCGCGCTTGCCCCGACCGAAAACGCCGAGATGAAGGCGGGCAATTCCGACTGGTACGGTTGGGAATTTGGGCGCACCAGCCACCCAGCCGTCACCGGCGGCACGCTGCGGCTGATCCTGCTCAAAGACACCCCGGCGGACGTGTGGCGCTACCTGTGGCCGGACAAGGTGTACCCCGGCCCGTATGCCGGCACAGCCACCCCGCCCCCATCTGACCCCGACCCCGAGACCCCGCCCCCGGCAAGCGCCGTCACGCTGGAAGCCTTCAACGCCCTGGCCGCGCGCGTGGCGGAGCTGGAACGCTGGCGCAGGAGTTGAGCGTAATGCGCCGCGTCATCTCATTTATATGCGGTGATGCGGCGTATGCTATTGTATCGAACATAAGTTCGTGCTACGATATTGACAGCATATTGTTAGATTATTGACAGGTTTACGTCATTTATTGGTAAGGGGTGCAAATGAGCAGAATACGAACACTCATTCCAACGGTGCTGGCGCGCTCTAATTTGCGTTATCTAATGCGCGACTTATTCAGCACGGATCGCACAGCGGGCGCAGTCAACAACACGCCAGCGGAACCTGGGCCGGGAACCCGCACCGTTACCGACACAGGAAACCAGGTCAGCATTGCCAACGGCGCTGTGCGTTTGGCGGGCGTGTGCCAGAACAATGACCCATATCTCCGCTATGCGTCCGTACCCCGTGCAGCTGGAACCGTTGGGTATGCCAAATTCAAGATTGCCACCGGCAAGCGCATGAGTGATGTAGGTTGGATGACCGCTGCCAATGCCACGGCGCACTCCCTTTGGCGCACCGTGGCGGAAAGCGGTGGGGTTATTCAACCGGTATCTACCTCGGGTTTGTATCTGCTGGACAGTGTTTGGCATGAAATGTGGATGGTGCAGCGTACCAGTGGGTTTTTTCTGTATCTCAATTACGGCAATGGGCCGCGACTGGTCTTTGTTACCGCGACCGGAAACGGGACCCCGCTGGTGTGGGGATCGCGGGGGTTGGTAACCTATGACCAGGACGCTTCTTTTGATGCCATGCACATCGAAGAACTGCCCTGGATACCTGCCCCGCTGGTTTCTGACAGCTTCAACCGGGCCAACGGCGCACCGGGCAGCACGGATGGCGCGGGCGCATCCGAGGCAGGCGGGGCGGGTGCGGCCTGGACCGATCAGGCGGGGGTGTCTGCCATCGCTACCAATGCGCTGGGTTTCTCCGCCCTGACAGGCGGGGTGGGTATCGCCACGGTAGACGCGGGAACGGATCGGGTTTTTGTTCAGGTGGATGTGACCCGCACAGCGGGAAATGCCGGTGTGGTGTTCTGGTACACGGATACCAATAATTATGCCCGCGCCTATCACGATGGAACCAATGTCAAGGTAGAGGCGGTGGTGGGCGGGTCGGTAGTTGGCACGATCGCCATTGCCGCCACCTACAGCGCGGGGAAATCCATCAAGGTGGCGCTGTCCGACTTTGACGCAATTGTCTTTTATGGCGACACCAAGATCAATCAGTACCAAAAATTCACCGGGCTGCCGCTGGGGGCCACCAAGTATGGCGTATACAGCACCGACACCGGCAATACCTTTGACAACTTCGTGGCGTGGGATGCTGCCCCTGCTGGTGTTGGTCGAACCCCCGCGCTCTCATTGCCTCGTGTTCACTGCCTCGGGGACAGTATCAGCGCCGGGTATGGGGCGCTGTCGGGGGCGTTGCACAAAAAATTCAACGGCGCGTATGTCGCCGTTGACAACGGGCTGGGTGGACAAACCACGGCGCAGATTGCCGCCCGTCTGACCCAGCAGGTGATCAACCAGCGCCCAGCGTGCGTGGTAATCCTGGCCGGGGTCAACGATGCAAAATCCAGCATCGCATCGGCAACGATCCAGGCCAACCTGCAAGCCATGTATACCGCCGCCCACAATGCCGGGATACGGGTTGTCGCCGTGACCATCACACCCTGGAAAAACGGCACAAACTGGACAGAGGCGCGGCAGACCATTACCGATGAGGTCAACGCCTGGATACTCAACACGGCAACCAATGTGGATTACCGCATTGATGCTTATACCGCCCTCGAAGACCCCGGCGCGCCCGATGCGCTGCTGGCGGCTTATGATAGCGGTGATCATACCCACCCATCAGCGGCAGGCTATACCGCCCTGGCTACCGCCATTTACAATGGCGCGGTGTGGTGACGACTGATAATCATCATCCTCGGGTGACCCTATGCCAAAACTCCCCTCCCCCGAAGCACAGCGCCGCCGGCGGCACGTCCGCCGCGACGCGCCCCGGAAGACGCGCAAGAGCAAACGAACGACTTACAGGTAGTAAAGCTATACGCACGAAAGGAACGAATGGGGAAACACTTTACCGGTGAAGAAATTTACAAGCTAAAATTTGAAACGCAGCCGGCCCTCACCTGGAACCAAATAGCGGAGCGATCCGGCGAACCATACCACGCCATCCGCAACCGCTGCCGCCGCTACATGAAGCGCCAGGGCGACAAACCAACGGCAGCAGCACCCCCACCGCCCACAGTGGACGGCGAACGGGTCAACGACCAGACCGACCACAACACCCGCGAGGTCGAAAGCGCGTCAGGGCGCATCACCACCTTGCAGCAGCTCATCGACTACTGCAAGATCGACCTGGCGGAATGGACCATCGAGCGGCACGTGATCAACAAATGGGAAGTTGGGGTCAAGCACCCTGACACCGGGCAGGTCTTGGTTGAACCTCTGTTCCAGGTCAAAGCAACGCTGGTCAAACGCCACCCGGAGGCGATCAAACCGGTAATCTCCCCCGTTTACATCAACGTAAAATTTAGCACGCCGCCCGAGCGCAAGCGCGGACTAAAACCCGCGCTGGTGCTGCCCGACCCGCAGTTTGGCTTCGCCCGCGAAATCTTTCACGGAAAATTGACCCCCTTCCATGACCGGCTGGCGCTGGACGTGGTGCGGCAAATCGCCCAGGTGATCGAGCCGGAGCTGTCGGTGTGGTTGGGCGATCTGGTGGACTTCTCCGGCTGGTCTGATAAATATATCAAGCAGCCGGAGTTTTATTGGACCACCCAGCCGGCGCTGATTGAAGCCTCCTGGAACATGGCCCGCATCCGGGCGCTGACGCGCGGCGCAGCATACGCCATTCCGGGCAATCACGATATGCGCCCCGAAACGCAAATCAAAACCCACCTGGTTGAAGCCTACGGGCTGAAAAGCGCCGATCAACTGGACGCGCCGCCGGTGATGAGCGTGGATAACCTGCTCGGGCTTTCCCGGATGGGCGTGACCTACGTGGAGAGCTACCCCAACGGCGAAGTATGGATCAACGAAACAACCAAGTGCATCCACGGCGAAAAGGTGCGCGGGCAGCCGGGGCAGACTGCCGCCGCCGTGGTGCGCGATGCCAACGAAAACACGCTCTTTGGTCATATCCACCGGGCGGAGCTTGCCACCAAGACCATCCCCACCCGCGACGGCTACCGCAAGGTGACGGCCTACTCTCCCGGCTGTCTGTGCCACGTGGACGGGCGCGTACCGGGCAGCAGCAAGTCGAACCAATGGCAGCAGGGCGCGGCGGTGATCTGGTATGACGAGCGCGACAGTACCATCGTTCCCATAGATATATTCCGGGGCCGCGCCGTGTATCAAGGTGAACTGTACCAGGGCCGCGATTACGTCAACCAGCTGCGGGATGATACCTGTTGGGACCAGTTCTAGGCTATTGATCCATCACGCCGCGCATGATACAATGTTTGTGACGGGTAACTGTGGGCGACATACCAGGGATGCGCCGCCAAAGTACACGGCATTGTATGTTCCAACCGCGCAAAGAGCGCATCCATGCCCGCCAAATGCCAGATAAAGACTGTACCCGAGCGAATAGCTTATAATCCCCCGAAAGGCAGCGCCAAAACATGCGCCTCGCCGGGCTTGGGATAACCTAGCTGGTCGTATGCTGGCATTAGTTCCCCACCACGCCTCTACCCTACGGGCAAGCGCACCGAGGTTCGGCCCCATCTAGTGCAAGGCTGACGTGACCGACTATCACGGGGCTTGACGCAGCACCGGTCGGGGTGCTGTTGTCCATTTCTGTGTGAAAACACAAAAAGAGCCAACCTTGCCCGTTGGCTCTTTTTCTCGGCGCTTCCCAGCGTCCCCGGTTTGCCGTTGACCAGACGGCCAGGATACATTCCGCGCCCAGGATCGCCGGGGGGAAATTTGTGCCTTGCGGCAGCCCCGGTTTACCTTGGCGCTCGCCGTCCAGTATAGCAAATCCGGCGCGGGGGTGCAATACATGCTGATATTGTGCGTGAGATCAGCGCGGTGGTCAGGCGTTCTCCCCTCCTTCTTTTGGCCCCTGCCGGTCGATGATGTGCCGCCAATGCGTTACCCAACTCATATCCAGCGTGGTATCGTAGCAGTTCACCCACCGCCCGCGATACCAGCAAATCGCTATGGTGTCATACGCGCCGAATGTTTCCACCATACAGCCCCAATCGGGCAGCCGTTCGCTGACGGGTATCCAGCGCGTTGCTTCGCGCAGCCGGGCGATTTCCTCCTGCTGTTCAAAGATATGCTCATTGAATCGGTTCAGCCGGTCATAGTGGATGGCATATTCCCACAGCACGCCGATCAGCGTTTCGCGCAAGATAACCGGGTCATCACCCGCCAATGCCTCGCGAAGGTGGACCGGATGGGTTGCCTGATGCTTGCCGACTTTGGTAAGCGTTGTCCCGTTGGGAAATAGTTCAGCAAACAGCTTGCCGGGTTCAATTTTATCGTCGTTCATCATACCTCCCTTATCATCATATCGCTTCTGTTTGTTTTTTGCTACGATGCCCTGTGGTGTTCTGATCGTTCCCGGTGTACCCCTACCCATACAAGGGTGTTTCGTGCCATCATGCGGTGACGCATTTGCGGTACTTTCCAGTGTCACCGCATAGCGTAACCGTTTTGCGGTGACGTTTTGCGGTGACGCATAAAATAAAATTTTTAGAGCCTCTGTTTTGAGTTTTTGAAACGCCCGACGATTTCCGGAAACTCCAAATGGTTCGGATATCGCATACTTCGGCTCGGTTTCAGGTGGTTCTCAATCGCATCGTCTTTGGTGCTGTTGCGCCCCGTAATCGCCCAAAACACTAACACCTGACTGGCTGTGATCCCGTATTCCTCTGCCACCCGGAAGGCTTCTTGCCGCAGTTCCAGCGGAATATCAACGTGCATCCGCACCCGCCCACGCTCGTATTCCAGGCGCTTGCGTTCGTCCGGTTCCATCTCGATAGCGCGCTGCACATCAACGCCCCCCACCGCATCTCGGATGGCTGGCTCAACACCCTCGAAGTCTATGTCTAATCGTTCTTCGTCGTCCCGCTTTGACTTTCCCATGTTCACCTCACCAGCGTAGAAAGGATTTCGCCCAGGTGCAGGTATCCACCCGTCAGCCCTTCCGAGTTGATATGTTCGCCGCCGTTCTTGTACCCAATGGCCGATGTCGAGCGCGGGGCGTGTTCCCAGATCGTGCGCCCGTAGGACGGTGCTTCACGGATGCGGGTTTCAAACGGGATCGCCGGCAGCACTAGACCTTTCAGCGCCTTTTTGATGTTCTCATGGTTCTTCTCGGTTTCGCCTGTGGTCCGGTCAAACATGGTCGGCAGTACGCCCACCAACTGCGGGGCTTTGGTGTCCAGGTCGCGCAGCTGCTTGACGCTGTTGAGCACCTCCTTGATACCGTCCATCGCCAGCTTATCCAGCTTGACGGGGATGATCAGGAAGTCGCTTGCCATCAGGCCCGACACGTGCAGCACATCGCTACCCGGCGCAAGGTCAAGGATTGCCACGTCAAAACCTTCAGCGGCTTTGAGGATGCGCTTTGCGACGAATAACCCGAGTTGTCCCTGTACGCTTGTATTCTGCATCAGCGCCGTAATGATGCCCCCGCCCGACTTGCTGTTGTCGATCAGGTACAGGTTATCGCGCTGGTACTTCTCGCGGCTGGCTGGTCGGATAACCCTGCTCGGTTCTTCCTTGCCGACGATCAGCCGGTACAGCCCGTCACCCTTTGACAAGCCCAGCGCCAGGGCGCAATGTCCCTGCTGGTCAAAGTCAATCAGCAGCGTCTTTTTGCCGTGCATGGCGAACCACGCAGCCAGGTTGACCGCCGTGGTCGTCTTGCCGACGCCGCCCTTCAAATTCGCTACACAAATCACCTTCGCCACATCTACCTCCTCACCCGATCCCGCTTATTCGCCTCGCGCCGGACAAACACCCACCCGGCCCGGTTCATCCACACCCCCGTCGCCCCGCACGGGCAGGGCAGGAACATCGCCGTCGTGTCGGCAAACATGCGGTTGCAGAACGCGCAGACGGGGTTCATTGGTCACCTTTTGGCGGCGCGCCGTAAATCGCATCATAAAATCCGTCGTTACTTTCTTCCCATTTGCACTCTGGACAGTCGTAATACTCGCGTCCTTCGCTGTCCTCGTATAGTTCATCACATGGACGCTGGTGCTCCTCGCACCATTCAAACTCAAAATCATCGTTACCCATTCCCTATCCTCCTCGCCCTGTTGGGCCTGTTTTGGTTCGTCTAGCCCTCATCTATCATCTATCTATCGTATATATCCCGGTGATCTGCCTATTTTTGACCACTCTTGACGAGAGTGGGGGAGCGGTAGCGCGTCCACTTCTCACGCACGGCACGCTTCCCCCGTTCCGTGAGGCAAACCATATTTCTTTTCTGGATACGAATTGCCATCCCCTGCTCTACCAGATGCGTCTGAAAGTTTTTCAATTCGCCCTGGCTAAACAGCTTCTTTCCCGGGCGGTCGGGGTCTTCCACCCGCGCAAGGTCATCATAGGTCAGCGGAACCAAGTCACCGGTTGCCGCGTGTTGGTCCACCAGCCGCTTCAACTGGTCCAACTGCGAGGCCCGAACGACCATGTTGAACATCGACACCCCGCCGCCGGTCCCGTTGATATGCACCTGCTGATCATTGGCAAAGGTCGGCATCAGCCCGCCGACGATGCGCCCCAGGCGGTCGCGCTTGATCGGTTGCAGCTCGTCCGGGGTGGGCGGGACCAATGCCACCGGCTCCGCTTCCTCCACCGCCTCACCCCTCGGCAGGGTGGCGTTGAGCTGCGCCGTGCGCCACGCCCAGCGCGCGCCCTCGGATGCCATGTACAGCCACGCACCCACCACATAGCCAAACCCGCCGATGGTCCCGGCCGGGGCCAGGGCGTTTGCCAGCGGGTACGGGCTGTGCTCGAGCACGCCGGCAGCATACCCGCCCGCAAAGGCGAGCACCGTCCCGGCGGCTGGCAAAACCACGGGAACCCATACCGGTACTTTGTCGATTGCTACAAGTGCCATTCCTCCGCCTCCCTCCGTGCCGTGTTAGTTCACAAACGGCCCCTTTAGCCGCTGCTTGCTGATGCTCTGCTTCTGTTCCGCTGGCTGCTCAGGCCGTTCGATGTTGGTGTAAACTGTGACCGGCAAAAGCATCCCCATACCGACCATCCCAACGAGAAATCCGGTTTGCATATCGCCCATCCCGGAAATCGAGCCGCCGACCATCAAAATACCGGCAAGCATCAGCAGGATTGCAACAAGCGTCCAAACCAGCGCGGCAATAACGATAGCGTCTTTCATTTCCCCTCCTGCTCCCGTTCCTGGCGGACACGCTCAATATCATCGCGCAGGTAAAACGCCGTACTGCCCTTCTTCATGCGCTGGATATTGTAGGTTCCATCCTTGACCCACTTACGCAGCAACCCCTCGCTTACGCCCAGGATTTGTACCGCTTCCACGGTGGTAATCCATTTCTCGAAGTCATCCATGATGCAATCCCTCCGTTGTGTTACGTTCGTATGTTCGTAATATGATTGTACGGTATTGCACCACGCTTTTCAATCCCCCAAACATCGACAAAAATAGGGCGGGCGAAAAATCACCCGCCCTATTGTCTACCGCCTCAACCTGTCCGCGATCCACTCCGCCAGCCATTCGGCCAGCCCCGGCCCGCCCAGGTAGTACACCACCTGTTGCGTGATGATGGTCAGCCCCACGGCCCACACCACCACCTGCGCGGCAAGGGCGTACAGGTCACGGGGCATTGCCTACCATCCTTTGATCAGCCGGTAGATGACGGCGGCGCACAGCGGGACCAGCACAATCGCGGCGAGGACCACACCGACCAGCTTACCGATCCACAGCTGCGCCTGGTCAGGCGCGTGCAGGCCGATGGCAAAGCACAACCACACGCCCAGGATAAACAACGCCCCGCCGATGCCGATACCTAACCGCTTCATCGTTTCCCCCGTTCCACGTACTCGCTTTGGCGCTGCCAGTTGTGATCGTTGAGCCGCACCCACTCGCCGCCCTCGGGCAGTCCGGGCACTTCGCGGCTCTCGCCGGGCAGGTACACCGAGACTTTGGTGTCGGGCGTGACCGGCAGTGACCAGGTATCCCGGCGCGCGTCGATCTGCGCCTGTTCGTGGGCGTGGTGGCGTTCGGTCGCGTTTTCCCGCTGCTGCTCTACCCACCTATCGTTCTCGTGCATCCCCAATTGGCGCTGCCCCTGTCCGGTGCTGTAGCCGGTCGAGCAGGAACCCTCGGGGCAAGGGTCGTGCTGGATATTGGGGCGCTGGTAGGTCTGCCGCCCGTCGGGGCGGTTGATCGCCCGCACCAGGGGGACGAGGACAATCAAGGCAATAACACCAATGACGGCGTATTCCATCACCGGCCCCCTTTCTGTCTGCGCGGTGCGACCGTCACCCATTCACCGTCAATCAGTACGGCGGTCCCGCTGGCTTCCGCCTCCTCGGGCCGGCTTGCCAGTTCCACCTCGGCCCGCGTCAGGTTGGCGTATTCGTCTGGGTGGATGGTCACAGATACCCGGCCATCGTTCAACTGCTTCGGTTGGCGCGTCGGGTTCATTGCTCACCGTCCTTCATTCGCTCAACCAACGGGGCTTCAACGTGCCGACTGTGACCCCACAGGCCAAACAGGACGGCTGCGGGCAGCAATACAACTGCGCAGCGAAGACACAGAAGAGCTTCGGCGCTCATTGCTGCCCCCGTTCGCGCCGTTCTTCCTCCTGGCTGATCTGGCTGGACAGGACACATGGTGCGACCGCAAGCACGGCGAACACCACACCAACGATTGTCAAAATAGCCCATACAGGCAACATATCCCCTCAACTTTCGTGTTACAATTCGTGTTGATCCCCTCTCTTACCTGCTCGCCCTTCAAGCTGTGCTGGTGAAAGGGGATCATTTGTTATCCGATAGTGCGCCTAATCGCGCCTTGCTGCTCTTGCCACCATGCCGGTAGTCGCTCTGGCTGTACTGGCTCCGGCTGTGCCGGTTGGATCATCGGCCCCGGTTGGGGCTGCACCTGCTGCTGCTGGCTCCCGCCTCCGCCCGGTAAACTATCCGGCAGTGTTCCCGTTGTCGCTCCGATCAGCAGCCCAATCAAAATCGCTATCGGGATGCCAAACAGGAGCAGCAGCGTTATATCTGGTCCGCCGTTCCGTGTGTTTATTGCTATTCGCCTCCTTCCTGGGATTGGTTGGTTTCATCCATTTCATCCCGCTGCTGCAATGCTGATGAGATAGACCGCGCCCAGGCACAGAACGGCAAGCGCCAGCGTGGACACGATCAGCCAGAATTGAAACTTTAGATCAGCCCGCCGTTCCGCTACCGTCATCACCCTAGCAATGTCGATTTGCCATTCGATGCCCCGTGCCATGTGATAGCGCGACATTTCCGTGATGTCGTTCCAGCACGCCTCGCGGCTCATGTAGTGCTTGGCCTTTTTGCGGTCTTCCGTGTAGGTGCTGCCGCTGGTCAGCCAAAACCGCGCTTTGCCGTCGCGGTAGCCGACAACGATTAGTCGCAACCCGTCATCCTGATTGTTCACGCCTCACCTCCCTTCGTCAATTCCTTCGCCTTCACCACCGGGCAAAAGTCGTATGTGAACCCGTCACCGTGCTTACAGTCCATCGAGTGTGTGACGTGGTAGATGACCTCGCTCAACGCCGCCCGCAGCTCGTCCCGCTCGGCTTGCAGGCTGTCACGTTCTGCCATTACCTTTCGCAGTTCCCGCGCCAAACTGCGTACACCATGCGCGTGGTACAGTGCGGTATAGCGCGGCTTCGTGCCGGTGATTTCCAATTCCGCTTCATCAATAGCGATTTGTAAATCCTTATCAATTCCGCTCATCCCTCCCCTCCCTCCTGCCGCTGGGCGGCTTTGCGCCCCGGCTTGCGTTCGCGGCCCAACCGCTCCACGTCCTCGCGGTTGTACAGCCGCGCCCGTTCGCCGCCCAACGTTCTGACAATCCCGGCCTGACCCCAGGCCCGCACCGTGCTTTCGGCGCGGTTGGCAACTTCTGCGGCCTTCGCAATCGGCAACCAGCGTTCGCGCTCATCCTCGGTCATGGCTGTTCGCCCTTTGCTTTGGTAATCGCAACGCGGGCGATTTCTGCCATTTGCTGCCCTTTGCCGAACTGCCCGCCCAGGCGATAGATTTCCTCTAACGCCGCCAATAAATCCGGCGCAGCGGCGATCAAAAGAGCATCGGCTTCACGGTTGTCATTGTTTTCGTCAAGCGTGCAGATGTCAACGGGTGGCTTCTCGCCCGAATTGTTGTTGGCAATCGCGGGGATTTTATGTTTCCCGATGCGCCATATGTTCCATGGTCCCGGTGTGTGTATCATGTTCCCTCCACATAATATAGCGTTATCGCTTACATATACAATTATAGCGATAACGCGCACAAATACAACCCCCCAATTCCCCGAAACCGGGATGAATTTCCGCCCTGCTGCCGGTGAGCAGGGCGGGGTCAATGTCACAGGTTGCCACCCGCATCAAATTTGAAAATCATAGGGATCAGCAATCCATCCGGCTACATCCGCCCGATGGTGCCATTTCACCCAATACCCAGGAATGCTCCCATACGAGAAGTGTTCAATAAATTCATCCCTTGCCATTTCGCGGGTTTTCCCATCTCTCGGTAATTTGCAGGGCGGGTTGGCTTCCATGATGGTTATATGCGTGTCCGTCACTTTCAGCACAACCACATAGTACGAATACATTTCGTGAAACATATCCCCGACCGTTGGGTTTTTCATCGCTAGATCGGTTGGATCATTTTTGTCTAAGTTCTTGAAGTCGATCATTTCCCCTCCATCGGTTGAATTGTCACGGTCACCTTGCCGCCCTTGACCACCTCGCCCCATTCCAGCACCACGCGGCGGATCTGGCTGTCGTCAATGCCAAGGGCGCGGCAGATGCCATCCTGTTTCGGCTTGCACGAGCTGTACAGGTTGTCCAAATCTCTATGCCGTTTGTCTGGCGGGCGGAACGTGACAACGGCCTGATAGGGCGGCTCCGCGTTGAAGCTGGCACAAAGCTGGCGGACTTTCTCGAAAGCGTCATCCCGAGCCTTTTCTTTTGGGGATAGCTTCGCCGCCCAACACACACGACTGTTTGGGGATAATCGCTTGTCAGGCCAATCCAACTCGACCGCGATTATCCCCCCTTCGCTCTGCGCCTTGCTCGTTCCCCCCGGTACTTTCGCAGAACTACCGGTATTTCGTGTCGGTCTTCGCTGCATGATTACCTCTATCGCGTTGCTAATATCCCGGTCCAGTAATTCGCTAATCAGCGGGTCGGGCGGCTCAACCGCTTCCAGGATCGCCCGCGCGCGGGGCAAGTCAATCTCGCCGCGCTCAAACATCGCGTGTAGTTCGGCCTGTGCGTCTGCTCTGTCCATGCTGCCCCCATGCCGGCGGGTGGTCCGCCTAAATCATCGCCGGTGTGTATACCGCCTGTTTTGGTTTGCGCTTGCGCAGGTGGTAGGGCTTGCGCAGCGCCTTGCGAATTTCGCGCTCCTCCATCTGGTACAGCACCAGTTGCGCGTCCTCGTCGGCCATGTGCTGACACTCGCGGATAAAACGCTCCTCGTTGGTCGGGGCGGGGATTTCAAACGGGGCTTTGCCCTGCCACATAAACGCCCAGTTGGGGCAGGTGAGCTGGTGGTTGTGCAGGCGCACGAGTAGCCGCTGCACCAGATAGAGTTCGTAGCGCCGTTTGCATTGGAAGGCGAGCCGCAGTTGGCGGTCAAGCCGCCGGCAGGTTGCGCAGTCGTGTTTCTGTCTCATCGTTTACCTCGCTAGAAATGTCAACCGCCCCGGTGAGGGGGCGGCTGGTGGTGGTTATGCGGTTGGTTTTTCGATATATGTCTTTCCGAACTTGAACGTACCTTTGACGGTTCGCTTTTGCCAGAATGGGCAGCCGTGTTGCAGGTGGCGATCATCGCCGTTTACACGATCCTTTTGGATCTCGCAAGCTGCCATGTATCCCCAATTGCATTGATCTTGCCCGTCCTCCAACCAGTGATGATCCCAGTATTCCGCTTTCAAATGTCCGCAGGTGGCGCAAGCTCTGGCGCTCTCGCTGTAGAAACACTGTTCCTCATGCTTCTTTGCGGCTGTAATGCTGGCGTATGCCTTACCGCAGTGATCACAGGCGTGGCGCGTTACCTTGTGTGGCATCTCGTTATCCTCCCTCACCCTCGCGGGTTAGTCTTTCGCCGGTATGATTTCATCGTTTTTCAGCAGTTTGCTGTAGCGCACCCATGACGGTATCGCCACGTTATATAGTTCGTTTCGCACTTCCGCCCCGGTCACCAGTGGTTCTATCGGGCGCTTGCCCTCCCACAGTTCCCGGTGCGCCTTGGCGAACTGCGTTACCCCCTCGTAATCGCAGTAGCCAACCACATACATACCCGCCGCATCGGGATAAGCGATTATGCGCGGCTCTCCAACCGTGTAGTCTTTGGCGTGCATCAGGACATCGTTCGGCCACATATCCGGCGGGTAGTAAATCCAGTAGTTTTTGAGCGCCCTAACGTCTGGTTTGGCCGTTGTAGGTGCGGGCCTTGCCGTTGCTGCTGGCGTAGCTTGGCGGTTTGCGGGTATTGCCATCGTCATCATCCTTTTTTTCCACTTTTTCCACAGCGCCAAAGAAGGGGTAATCCTTCATCGCCTGCATGTGGAACACGGCCTTTTTGAGTTTGCGGCGGGATTTGCGGAAGACAAACGTGCGGTAATGCTCGTAGCGCGGCGCGTTTTCGTCCTCGGGTACATGCTCCATCATAAACAGCGCTTTGTCGCAGTCGTAACCAATCCCCGCGCCGCCGCTGCTGTGTTCCAGTTCCGGCGCTTCGCTTGCCATGCCAGATTTATTCATGGAGTGAATGACAATCCCGGCAATGTCCAGGTCGCGGCAGATTTGCTTTAGTTGGATGCTGATATAGTTTTCCCGCTCGGTTTCGCTGGCTCCGTAGTTGTCGCGTAAGAATTTCAGGTAGTCCACCGCAAACCAGCGGATATTGTGCTCGGCCTTCATGCGGGTAAGATCAGCCCGCAGCGTGACCGTGTTCCAGCTGCCGGAGAAGTCCAGGAACAGGTTGGGGTTATTGCACATCTTCTCAAACGCGTGCGTGTACAGAGGCCATTCCTCGTCCAGCAGGGTAGCCGTCTCTAGCCGTTCGGTGGGGATTTGCGTTTCGCGGCTAAATTCCCGGTCCATGATTTCTTCCTGGCTGGTTTCACACTGATAAATCGCGCCCGCGTACCCGTTCCCGGCCAGCTGCGCCCCGATCTGGTGCATCCACTTGGTTTTGCCAAACCCCGGCTTGCCGATCAGCAGCAGCAGTTCGCCGTTGCGCAGCCCGCCCACCGTGGCGTCGTCAAAGTCCAGCATTCCGGTTTTCATCACCCGCTTTTGTGCTTCCTCGGGGTGTTGGTGTGCTTCCGACAGGCGGTCATAATGCTGGCTGGCGTATACGCTAATATTCTGCGCGCCACCCTTCACCTTGACCAGTTTGGGGATGCGCGCCGAAAATGTGTTGATCGTGTCATTGACCGGTTTGGAGCGGTCCATAATCTGGCGGAGGAAGTCTTGCCCCTCGCGGAATGCCCGCCGGCGCGTTGCCAGCTCTTGCAGTTCCACGGCGTATTCCACCGGGCGGGCGGTCACAAAACCAACCTGGTTATTGAACACATCGGCCAGATAATCAAACCCGCCCGCCGCGTCATACTGCTTCATGCCGATCAGGTGGTTTTCCATCGTCTCGTAGTCGATGCCGATGTTCCGCGCTGCCATCTGGCGCATGGCGGTAAAAATGGTGCGGTTGCGGTGGTCGTGGAAGTCATCCGGTTCCAGGTCCACCAATTTCAGGTCGTCCGGGAACGTGACCAGCGCGTGAAGCAAACCGCGCTCCAATTGGACATTGGATAGCTTGAGTAGGTAGGTATCAGCGGATTGTGTGGTCATGCTTTCCCCCTTTTAGACGGGCCGATAAACCGATGCGCGCACACTCGCTATTGGCGTGCTCTGGCGAGTGGTTGCTTTGCCATTGGTATTGGTGGGCGCTTTGAGTTTTCCCCACGTTTCCCGGATATGCGAGAGGGAAGGGGCCTCGCCGCGCTGCCCGCGCCAATCCCATGAGTACCAAATCCCCCCTTTGGAATAGTCGCGCTGGATTTGCGGCAGGTCTTGAATGGTGTAATATTTCTTCGCCTCCGCCATCAAGCGGCCTTTGTTTTTCTGAAAGTCCATTCCCGTGACATCTGCTAACCCCATAGCAATCTGGAACAGGTCGTCATTTCCCTTTTTGCCTTTGGCCTTCTTTTCTTCTTTCGGCTGGTCGTCACTGGAAGGGATTTCGCGCGCTCCGCCGGCAGGCGGTATATTTGACGTTTTAATATGGGGGTTAATTGACGGTTCGTGTGACATAGCTATGTCACCGTTTTCCTCTTTTTTGTCACCGTTTTTCGCAGAAATGTCACCGTTTTCTATTAATTCGTCTGACAAAATGTCACCGTTTTTCGGTGGTCTTCCGCGCCCTTTTGGTCTGAAATCCTCCCGTTGGGGCAGGGCCTTGGTGTTGACCTTGTACACGTTTGTACCCAAATAGCTCTCGCCCATCGCAACAAGGATCTTGGCCGTGATAAGTTCTTGGGTAATCCGCTGCACCTGGCGTTCGCTGTATCCGGTCTTCCAGGCAATAAGCGGAACAGACGGGAAAATGTTTTCCCCGTTATGGTCTGCATGGTCCGCATAGGCCAGGAGGATGTATTTTTGATCTCGCGGAAGGTCCGCGTCGAAGACTAAGCCCATGATTTTTCCGCTCATATTTACCTCTAATCCGGTGTTTCGCCGTGTTCAAATCTGGCCGCGCGAGCTTTGTTGATAGGAAAATCGCAAGCCCCGGCCTCGTGATGGTCTCTATGCTCTGGGTCGCATAGCTCTGTCCAGACGTGTTGAAAATTCTCGTCACGGAATAAAGTTCGATCACCCCTGAGGAGTTTTGGGTCGTTATCTGAAATTGACAATGTGAACTTATTGCAGGAATTGCAGTAGCACCAGGAGATTTCGTTCTGGTATGCCCCGCCACCGGAATCGCAAAGATCCCAGCAGAACAAAGTTCCTCCGTCCCATCCTCGCCAGGATAAGGACGGAACTCCCTGGAAGCAGATTGTCGGGGCTATATGTGAGAGTGCCCGCAGCTGGTTTTCAACCTGGTCGGTCATTCCCTTCTCTGGCTTGATTTCTACGAAACAGCCAAAGTCAGGTAAGTAAAAATCGGGCAGGTAATAACCATGCTTGCCGAGGTCAAATCCCTCTTTCTCGTATTCCCACCTTATATGGGCGGCATCGAAAAACACCGCCCACCGCGCCTCTAACCGGCTGCGGAACCGATACCCCCTGTAGTAGGTCTCGATAGGTTTGATATTCATTTCGCCAGGACCCTATTTGCCTTTCCGGGCCTTAAATAACAAAAGCCCGCGTCGTTTTTGCTGGGGTCCTGGCGAGACTAGCAATCGCAAACGCGGGCTATTTGTTGTGAACCTAGTTTACCACAATTGATATAACAATTGCAATAACTAAGTTGTCTACAAAATAAAAAAGCCCAGCCGCAACATGTTCTTTTTACGGAACACTGCGATTGCTATTAGTCCGCCAGGACCTCTGTCATATATAATAATACAGCAGTTCGCGGTAAGATGCAAGTAGATAATTTAAAACAATTGTTCTATCATCCCGCTTACTCTTTGCGGATCACCAGCCAATCTTCGCCGTCCTCCGCCTCTGCCGCGTCCGCAGCGGCCAGCACCGCCAGCAGCATGTCGGTTGGCACGCCCTCGCCGCACATGACGCAGCGGGTTGTATCGGTCGGGGTAGGGCTGGTGATGTTGGTTGCCCCGCACGGGCAGGACCAGGTGATCAGGCTGTGGCACATGGTTAGCTCCCCTCCGCCATCCATGCGCTGGCGGCGCGGTACAGGTCCATCGGCTGTGCAGGTTGCAGCTGGTCTTCGCTGTACCGCTGCATCCCGGTTCCGCCCACGATCACCCGGTACTCGTTGCCGGCGCGGGTGTGTTCGCGGCTGTAGACGTAGCCGGGGCCGCGCGGGGTGGTCACCGGCTGGCGCAGGCTGTAGGCAAAATCGGTCACGTTCATCGGTCCTCCCTAGTCATGCACCGGGGACCAGCCCCAGCGCAGCTCGTAGCGTTTGATTACCTCATCATCCAGCGGGGCAGTGGTGACCACCCAGGTATGCGGGACCGCTTCAGTCCAGTTCGCGCTGCCTATCGGCGTGTGAACAAAGATCGGCTCATGGGGGATGGTCGCCCAAAGCCCATCAATCGGGCGGTTGAAGCTGCCGTAAACGTGTTTGTGGTGGCGGTGTTCCATCTGCCATGCACACGTGCCGATGACGTGGCGGGCCTGGTGGCGTAGTTTCAGCAGTAGGTCGGCCCCGCACGCCTCGAAAAATTCATCAATGCGCCAGGTATCATCCGCCGTCATGCAGCCCTTGTTGGGCAGCTTCTGCGCGGCGGATAAGTCCAGCAGGAAGGGTTTGTAGTGCCGCCCCTCCGGGTCAACCGCCAGGGTGAGCGGGTCGTTGATCTCCCAGCCCGCGCGGTTCATTTCGCGCACCGCGTTTTCGATATACAGCAGGTTGTCCAGGTTGAGGTGATCGTAATCAATGTCACCGGGGATGGTCAGACACTTGTTACGCACCAAAAAGCGCCGCCCGTTGATCTCCTCCACGCGCCAGTTGCGGGGAAAGCCGGGCTTGCCGGCCAGTTCTTCCAGGCATTCGGCTTCCTGCGTGGGGTAGTGGCATTCGGCGTTGGCAAATGGCCGACCGTCCAGCGGCTTGTAGACTTCGTTGTTCCACAACCAAGCGCCGCCGGTGTGTACCCCGTCCGGCAGTCCATCGGGCCGCGTGCCGGTCAGCCGCACCGCGTCAGGGTGGGGTGATACATCGCGGATAGACAGCGGTAATTCGTTCATTCGTCCTCCCTAAAATAGCGCCACCTGAACCGGCGCGCCTTGCTCATGGCTCGTTTGAGGTATTTCCGCCAGTTGCGCGTGTACTGGTTGGGGCAGCGGTTGCGCTTCGCCCACTGGTACTCGCTGCGCAGGGCGGATTGTTTGCGCGTCTGTGGTTTCATCTCGCACCGTCCATTGGCTAACGATCCGCGCGGTGTATTCGCCCGTGTAGGCCACCACGCAGCCCCGGAAGGGGTGAACGCGCTGCGCCTCGCCGGGTTCCACTTCCAGCAGGTAGCGGTAGGTCCCCTCACCGATACATTGGAAGCGGCCCCAGGTGCGCCAGTTGTCGGCGGTGACTTCCACCAGGTCGTCAGGATGCGCGGGTTTGTTCGTCCAGTTCATAAGTCCATCCTCGCACCTTGTCGGGCGTGTAGTAATGCCCGCCCAGGCGGTAGCTGCGCAGCACCGGGGAGTAGTCACCGATCCCGGTGCGCCCGTTGGTCAGGGTGATGCGGATGCGTGCGTAAGGCTTTGGCGTGCTGGTCATGGCATCCTCCAATGTCGAGCCGGGGCCGTGATGACCCCGGCTCGGGGTGGGTGGGTTAGGCGGGTTGCGCCTGTTTTGCTTGCCAGTGGGCGTTGAGCTTTTCCACAACCTGCTCGGGCGCGGTGTCTTGCGGCAGCGCCCATTCTTGCAGCAGGTTGTCAATCTCGTACTGGTTCATGCGCTGGTAAGCCATGCACAGCCGCGCCCAAGGTGCGGGATATTTGTTCTTGCCGATCTTAGCCAGGGAGCCGGTATAGGTTACCGGCGCGCCGCCCTGCGCTGGCTGTTCCACCTTCGTTTCGGCGGGCTTGCTGTCGGCAGGTGCGGCGGCTTTCGGCGCGGGCGTCGTGGTGGTCGGCTGCGTGGTTGCGGGCGGTTCCTCGCGGTGTTCCGGCTTGCCTTCATCCCCGGACTCGGCCCAGGCTTTGAGCTTTTTGCCTAACGCCTCGGTCAGTTCCACCGGGCGCATATCCGGCAGCATGGAGCCGCGTTTGGTGATGATGTCGGCCATGTGGCTGTTGCGTTCGATCTCCACCGCAAAGAGGAAGTCGTATTCTGTACCAGGGCGGGCGATGTTCTCCATCCCCAGGCGGGCGACTTCGGTTTTCTTGCGCCCGTTTTCCTCCACCTCGTTTACCGCGACTTTGGTTTTCTGCCGGAAGGTGGCGATAATGTGCGCCCGCTTCTGTTCCACCATCGTCTTGATAAATTCCGCATGGCGCGGGTTGACCTTGTTCCAGTTGACCGCGCTGTTACCGGGCATGGCGTCATGGAGTTCCAGGATGCCGCCGGGACCGGCCCACTCGTCGCTGGCGCTGTCGATAATCACCACTTCCGCGCCAAAGTCCAGGGCAGCGTTGATTGCCTCAATGAACCGCTCCGGTGAGTACGGTTTGGGGAAGGGGATGTGGCTGAACTTGCCGATTTTGTGCGAGGTATCCCCGGCGTACACCAGACTGTCATCAATGTTGGTATCAATGACGACAATCTTTTTCCAATCGCCGCACAGCCCGTAAGCCACGCGCAGCGCGCCCAAGGTCTTGCCGCTGCCGGATGGACCGGCGATAGACATACGCAGTTTTAGGGCCTTTTTGACGGCCTCTTGTACGATGAAACCCATGTTACCCTCTCGTTTCCTGTTCGATCTCGCGCTCCGCGTCCTTGGCGTAGAGCGTGGTGTAGCCGCAGTGGTGGCAGTCGTGGCGCGTGCCGCCGGTCTGCCAATCGCGGTGCGGTGTCAGTGGTTCGCCGCAGGTCGGGCAGGTCGGCCCGCTCTGCTGTTTCGGTTTCGGTTTTGATTTGAACCATCCCATAGAATTCCTCCCCAGACGTGTGATTGTGTTGGCGCGGGGTGTGGTGTTTGGGCGGCTGGGGTAGTTGCTATTTTTTCAATCGACTATGACCGTCACCAGAGCGTGTAAAGTCGAAAGACAGCACGGTACTCTGATTGACCGACAATACAAAAAATCCCCGCCGCCCAATTCCCTACCACCTCCCCGTGTTAGATTGCCGTATCGGGCATGGGCAAAATGCCCGGTATTGCCATTCGTGCGCGGTGTGCGGTTAGACGCTTTGTCCTGTCCCCGTGATGATGATGGACGAGCGTTGATGGCTGCCGCCCCGCCGCGCAGATGCCCCAACCGGCGCGCGTGTTTGCGCCGTGCGGTGTAGTAAATATCGTTTCTGGTCGTCAAGCGGTGACGACATGAATATGCTTCCGGTTGGGGGAGAGGGGCGGCGGGATGCGGTCCCCGCCTTACGCACTTGCCCGCCGGTGGTGCTAGTCGCTCATATCAGTGTGGTACAGGTGTTTGCACTCGTCGCAAATGGTGATGACATCGGTTGCCCGATAGCGGAACAGCGAGTTGTCGTGTTCGCGGGTTTTGTGTCCGGCTTCACGGCAGGCAATAAGTTCAGGTTCGTCGCCGTTCTTTTGCCAACCCAGGTCTTTGTAACCCGGAATGTAAAATTGATGCACGTGGTCCGGGTTGCGGTCAGGCTCACGCCTTTGGTAAGTTGAGTAACGGTTGCGGTACATATTCCCTCCAATCGTAGATTTCCAACAATGGGGCGGCGGGGCTTGCATCCCGCTTACGCTGTCACCAGCCGCCCGCGTAATCTCGTTTGTTATCGTTCGTTGTACCGTCGCGGCAGGATTGCCGGCGTTGTTTGGTTACGCAGTTCCCTTGGAGGCGGTTGCATCCTCGTCCATTCGTGCGGGCGTTACGCACTTTGCCGGTTCCTGGTTCACCCGGCGGGAGCTTTGTGTTTGTTCTGCCTCAGCGGTACTCCGCTGATCGTCGGTCGCTTGTTCGACCTCTGCCGCCGCAGTCCGTAGACACCGGCGGGAGAGAACGGGCAAACGTTATTCGCAGCTTTCCTGCCGTACCACGGTCACGGTCACAAAGCGCACGTGCGTACCGTAGCCGGCGGGCTGGTAGCGTTCGGTCAGTTCCTTGACGGCGGCGGTCACAGCTTCCAGGCTGTGGCCGGTAATGGTGTATTCCACGTCGCTGCCGATATTGCTCTGGCGGGTGATGACGTTGTTTTTGGTCTGGGTGGTATCCATCGGGTTGCCTTTGTGGTAAACTATCAGAAGATTGTGTTGGATTTGGTCGTCTGGAATTTTCCCCATTCCAGACGACCTTTGCGTTTAATAAATCAGTTCCGCTTCAAACCCGCCGCCGTACACGCCGTCAACGGTCTGGCACTCGTCGCTGTCCAGCAGTTCGGCGCGCTTGAGCTGCACCTGCGCTTCCAGCCCGGCGATCATCGCGGCGTTGGAGTAGGGCAGCGGCCAGGCCTTTGTCATCGCCGCCTGAAACTCGGCGTGGTTGTCGCCGCACAGCGCGCGCAGTTCATTGGTCAGGTCGCGGATTTTGATGATGTAGTCGGCGTTGTGGTTTTGCTCGATCACGGCCTGCGCGCGGGCGTGCGCGGCACTGACGGCGCGGCGGGTGCGAGGGTAGGCGTAGGGGGTAAGGGGTTCGGTTTGCATGGCGGTCCTTTCGGTGGGGGTGGTTGATGTGATTGCGATTGAATTGTTTTATATCAATATCACCATTCAATTACAGTTACAGTATAACACATGTAACATGAATTACAAGAGGCAATATTCGATTTCTGCTAACGAATTTTTGGGGTTATAAGGAAATGAAAAGACCAGCCCGGTGCGTGGCTGGTCTTTTCTCTTGCTAAAATGTGGGTTGTATTGAGGGGGATTATGTACCCACCAGGATTGCCAAAATAAGCAGCGCAACTACTGCACCGCCGATCAATAAATCAAACCCCGGAAAAACCCTGTTTGTGACGTGCATAAAGACAAACAGCGCCAAGACGAGCACCAATGCAACACCGATGCCAAGCAAAATCCCCCGCTTGTTTTTCATACGTGCCCCCGAGAGCCTTTTGCGCCACCATTGTATTTTCGACCAACTGTTACATTCTGATTGTATCATAGTCAGCCAGAAATCAAGCTCCTCGTCTGTGATGCGTTTTTCGTCCTGGTGGCCCATAATGCCTCTCTCGGTCGGCTCGATATCCATAAATGCGCCCCCCGCGCTAGAAATTATTTTCTATAATTGTGGGAAAGTTTCAGTTTCATCATAACATAGTGAAAGCTCCATTTCAATACGTGATTATTATCACATTATACAATTCACAATACCTTTATGATAATTTTACTATGCCCAAGAATTTACCAGAGATTTACCGGTTTCGTCGTTGTTTGCCAAGATATTCATAATCTTGCGGCGTTCTGCTGGCTCTGTGTCGGGCAGCCGCACCAGGATTTCCCACAGGTCTTCCGGTACAGCGTTGAAACCCCAGATGCGCAAAGGTTCGGTGTCGCGTAATTGAATAGCTATTCTTAAGACGTTGATGTCGCTGATTGGGTTCCGCATATTTTTCCAGCGGTTGAAGGACTCGTAGCTGATGCTAAGGCGCTTTGCGCAGTAGTCCTTTTCGGTTGGCTCGTCCCATACCTGGCGGCCCTCGGCAGCGGCGTGTTCTCTCAACTCCCGCTTCCAGTTATGGAAGTCCTGGTTGAGATATGTCATCAACCTTCCCATCTTTGCTTTTTCCGTGTCGTTCATTCCCTGCCTCCTAGTGATTTACCCCGTGGGGGATAAGTTACACAATCCCAAATTCCCTCATAAAGATTATAACGCAAGTAATAATGCAATTCAATTCCCATTTCACGACAAAATAATTGTGATCCTGAGAAATTGGTGGGAAATGGTGATTGTATTTATACATTCCCGGTGTTATACTATTGTTGAATGATACAACAGTAATATCACGGCGATATGACGCCATGAAATTATCGTAACACCATACAGGGGAGAGGCAGGTGGAGATGAGCGAGGAACAGGAAAGCCCCATCAAGCGGGCGGTACGGGTAGAGACTGACAAGCTGATTGAGACAATCGGTTCTGGGGCCAGGGTCATCGAGGAAATCAACGTCCTGCACGGACGGCAGGCATTCAAGACCCCGGCAATGCTCTATCAGTACCGCGCTGGCTTGCGCGATCCAAGCAGTTACTTTTTGTGGTTTATCTGGAAGCGCGCTGCTGAAAATCACCCGCTGCGCGGATGGGCCTACAACATTTTACAGGCTATGAACGAAATAGGCGAGGGTTTGCCGTTGGAGTAGCCATGCACCTGGTTTTGTTAGCTGGTAGTGATCCGATGTCTACGGGAGCAAGTTTACTGTTAGGGGCAATGATTGTTCTGGCGATAATCGCGGCCATCGGGCTTTTCTCCGGTGGTGGTGGGAGGAGAGGGTAGGGGATATGGAACAGTTTGGCGCGGGTGCGCAGTTTATGGTGATTTTCTTCGGCGCGTTTGCGCTGGCGATGCTGCTGGTGCTGGCCTGGAAAAGCGGTTGGCTCCGGCGGGGGAAGTAAGGGAGAGCGGGAGGGGATATGGTAGCAACCGCACAACGCACGAACACAAAATACACGGTAGCACCCGACCCAGGTACGGGGCTGATCAACCCGGTGACCGTCTCGGAGATGGTCGCGGCCTATAACAAAGCCATCCGGTTGCTGGAAGACGGTTACCAGGCTTTGCGCGATGCCCAGGACGTGATGACCGGCGGCTTTGGCAAGGACAACCGCTTTTCGGTGACCGACCGGGACAGCATCGACAACGCGCATGTTACGACGATCAAGCGCAAAATTCACCGGCAGGTGTGGCGGGCGATCCTGGACAAGATGGATGTTTGGAAAGTGCTCTCGCTCAAACGCGCCGACGAACTGCGCGACCGGCTGGAAAAGGGCGAGCTGCCGCCGGTCACTGAGGAAGAAATCTTTACCATGTTTGAGGCGATGAGCCAGAACGCGCCGGACTTCGCCAAAGAATTTGCCCTAGAAGTCTACGAATGGCTGACCCCCGGCAACAAGAGTAACAGCCGTTGGGAGGCGGAGTACGTCACCAACAAACGCAACGCGCGGGATGAACTGGGCAAGAAGGTCATTTTGGGCTGGATGATTGAAAATCAATCCGCGTGGAGCAGCCAGCCGTTTAGTACCAACTACCGCAATCACGACAAGCTGGCCGCGCTTGATCGCCTGTTTTGCCTGCTGGACGGCAAGCCCGCGCCCGAGGTCAACACCTACCAGAGTCCACTGGTGGCCGCTATCAACACTGTAGACAGTGGCGGGTACGGCGAAACGGAGTATTTCAAATTCCGTGCCTGTCAGAATGGCAACCTGCACATTGAGTTCAAGCGCCTGGACCTGGTGCAAAAGCTCAATGAGATTGCCGGGAACCCAACCGCGCTTCGGCAAAAGAAGCACAAAACCCAACGCGGCGACCATACCGAAGTGAACGTACCCAATAGCCCCGAGAAAGAGGAGGAGCGACGGGAGGAAGCCTTTTACCATACCCCCGCTGCCGTGGCTGCCCGGATGCTCAAACTCGTCCCGCCGCCAACAACACTGGATCAGGCCAAAATGCGGATACTCGAGCCGTCCGCCGGGGAAGGTCACATCGCGGATTGCCTGGTAGCGGCGGGCGTGAACAAGAAGCAAATCACCTGCATTGAAAAGAACTATGACCGGGTGGGGGTGCTGCTGCGCAAGGGCTACCGCGTTTGGGATATTGACTTCCTCAAATGGGACAAGGGCGGCTGGAATTACATCTACATGAACCCGCCGTTCAACCAGGGCCAGAGCCGCCTGCACGTGATGCACGCCTACAAGCTGCTGACCCCCGGCGGGTGGTTGTGCGCGGTAATGAGCGAGGGCGATTTTACCTCGACCGAAAGCAGCGCGGTGTATTTCCAGAATTGGTTGAAAAACGTGAACGGCAAGAATGAACCGCTGCCGAAATATTCCTTCCGCGACGCCGGGACAACCTGGGACACGCGGCTGGTGTGGATACAGAAGGGAGCCAACGTATGAAAGAAGCCGCGCTGATCACCCTGGCGATTATCCCCATTGCCTACGCCATTTACCGCATCGTGCAGGCGGGCGTGTGGGTGGAGTACATCATCAACGACGGGAGGGAACGACCCAATGACTAAACAAATCTACTACTTTTTCTCGCACGACTGCGGCCCGTGCAAACAGCTCAAACCGCACCTGAAAGGCGTTCAACTGCCGATCATCGAGCAGGACACCGACACGGTAGCAGGCGCGGCCCTGGCGCAAGCCCTGGGCGTGGCGGGGCTGCCGACGCTGATCCTGATGGACGGCGAACGCGAGCTGGCGCGGGCAAGCGGTAAGGGTATTGCCGACAAGCTGCGGGCGTGGGAGCGTGGCGGGTAGGCCGGGAGCATCGCAGCCAGCAACGTGCAACGAATGTATCTTCTGGGTGCAATTGACCCACTACGAGGGGAGGTTAGGTGAATGTCAGTACAAGGGATGGACGTACACGAAGAAACCGCTGATGATGGCGACCGACAGATGCCTCTGGACACGCCGTTCATCATCGGCGCGGGCCACCTGCTGCGCATCCTGGACAGGAACAAAACAACCGTGATCCTGGCCGAACGGTGCGTCAACATGCTGCGCGAATACGCGCGCGAGAACGAACGGCTGCGCAAGCAGCTTGCAGACCTGGCAAAACAAGCCCTGCTTGACATGATGTGCAATTTCAGCGAGGAATGTTACCGCGCCGGGTGGATGGACGGGTTAGAAATCTCGCTGTGGAAAATCGTGCAGGCGCGCGGCGGACATTACGGGCAAGGGGTGATCACCGGGCGCGAGGCGGAGAAGTTGAAAGAATTGTCGGCGCTGTGCGGTGGTTGGTGGCATTGGCCGAAGGGCGCTGACTGTCCGCAGTTTATCACGATCAAGGAATGGGAACAGAGAGGGGAGGGATAGGGGATGGACGGACGCATATTATTCATTTGCATCCTGTTTGGCGTGGCAGTTGTGGCGATTGCGATCGGCCCGCTGCTGGAAATCATCTATCGTAGGGACAAGTAGGCGAGTGGTAGCGAGGGGATATGGACGAAAAGAACATCTATCCAATTACACAGGCAGACCACCAGCCAGGAAAAGACTGCTGGTGCCATCCAGTAGTCGAGGTTGGCGATTACACGGAAATCCACCACCAGACAGCGCGGCAGATTGCCAATCAGCGCGACATTGCCAGCCACAACGCCGAGCGGTGGCAAAAGCTGGCGCAAGACTTACAAGCCCAACTTGCGCCGCGCCAATCTCCGAACGTGGGAGAGGCGCATGATACAGAGGGGGTGGGTAATGAGTGTGATATTTCCACTGCTTGCTCGTTGCTAGACAGCATGGGCGCGGTACAGATGGGCTATCCAGACGTCGATGAAGACGGAAATACTCACAATGTCTGGTGGGTGAAGGTGTACGGCGACTTGGACGAGGATGGAGAGGAATTGATTGCGTTTGGTAAAACACTACCAGAGGCAATTGACTGCGCCAATCTTGCGCTGAAACAAAATCGGGAAGGGAACTAACGCATGAAAGCATCCGTACAACAATCACAACTTGCACGCGGCCTGGGGATCGTCTCCCGCGCCGTTAGCCCGCGCAGCACGCTGCCCGTTCTGGCAAACGTGCTCTTGACCGCAAAAGACGGCAAGCTGGAATACAGCGCGACCAACCTGGAACTGGGCATCCAGGCATCCACGCCCGCCGAGGTGGAGGAGGAGGGGGCGATCACCGTCCCGGCGCGCTTGCTCTCCGACCTGGTGGCGACCTTGCCGGCCGACACCGTGCGCCTGTCGCTCAACGAGCAGACTTGCACGCTGACGGTCAAGTGCGGGGCGTCGAGCACCGAGATCAAGGGCATTGACGCGGGCGAGTTCCCGCCGATGCCGGTGGTGGACTTTTCGGACGCCCAGCAGGTCAAGGCGGGCGACCTGAAAGAGATGGTCGGGCAGGTTACCTTTGCCGTGTCCAGTGACGAGGCGCGCCCGACCCTGCAAGGGGCGCAAACCAGCCTGTCGGGGATGGAACTGGTCATGGTGGCGACGGACGGCTTCCGCGTGTCGGTGCGTAAGCACGCATTCGAGCAGGCAGTAAAAAAACCCGCCGCCGCGATTGTGCCGGGGCGGGCGCTCAACGAACTGGCGCGCATCCTGACCGACAACGAGGAAATGGTATCGGTGGCGTTCCCGTCCAATCTCGGGCAGGTGGTCTTTGGCACAAAAGACACGCAGTTATTTAGCCAGTTGATCGACGGCAACTTCCCTGATTACAAGCTGATCGTGCCGCGTTCGTTCAAGACCACGGCGACCATCAGCACAGCCGCGCTGCTGCGGGCTGTCCGGCAGGCGGAACTGATCGCCAGGAACGGCAACAACGTGGTGCGCTTCAACTTGGAGCCGCGCGCGGATGCGCCGGGGGTGGTCAACGTGTCGGCCCAGTCTGAGGAAACCGGGCAGAATGAGGGCGTGGTGGACGGCGCGATTGACGGTCCCGGCGGGGTGATTGCCTTCAACGTGCGCTTTATCCGCGAGGCGCTGGAAGTGATCAGGACGCCTAACTTTACCTTGCAGATGAACGACCACAAATCGCCCGCGCTGTTATGCCCGGTGGGGGATGACAGCCTGAAAATCGTGACCATGCCGATGCATTTAGGATAGGTGAACATAATATGGCCGTACCGTATACCCTCGAAGACGTTGATCACTTGTACGACCTGATTTTGCCACGGCTCGAAGCTGTCAGGAATAGTGGCGACTCGTCAAAAATCCATCGGGCCAATCAATTGATCGCCACTATTCTTGGATACCGGAATTGGGCGCATAGGGCGCAAAATGTCGAGGCAGTTTACGTGCTGGTGACGTATCGTGAGTACATCAAGACAGCCGAGATGTGGCTGGCTGAGATTGCCGGGAGGTGAACAAATGACCGTATCTTTCTTTTTCGCCTGGTACGACTTCTGGGTAGGTTGGTTTTACGACCGCAAAAAGCGGACGTTATACATCTGCCCTTTGCCGATGTGTGTTATCAAAGTTGAGGTGAACAAATGAGCGAACAACAGATACCCGCCGACATCGACAAGATACGGGCAAACCTGGTGGAAATGCGGTTGCTGTTGGAAAACAAGGAGCTGTCTGACCTAAAAAGCAACCTTGACCAAACGCACATGACCGTCACCCTGCGCGGCGGGATCGAGGTGTGGGGCGTCGAGTTTGTGCAGTGGCTAGAGGATCGGCTGGACACGCTTGATGGCTTTGAGCGCGTCGGCAAGTCCGTCACGGATGACTATATCCACATCCACATGCAGACGAAAACGGCATGGTATCAGGCGGGAAAGGTTACGAGATGAAACAAATGACCTATCGCATAGATAAACCAGTAAAGACATACAATGGCGTTGATACCTTCGTTTCCGGCATCGGTACAGTGCGCGAGTGCATTGACTGCGGCGCGCTGATTGCCGGTGGGCCGACCCGCTGTATCCGGTGTGCCGAGACAGGCGCGCCCAAACGGGGCAAGAATTCCGCCGTGTGGCTGATGGTCGTCTACTGCACGGTGATGTGCGTGATCGAGGCCGTCTTGATTATCTACCTGTTCAACAGGCTAGCGGAGTTGGCAAAGTGATCACCCCCGAACAGGTGGCGGCCGTCCGGCAGGCGGAACAACTGCTGCGCGAGGCGGGGTTGACGTATGCCAGAGTGTACCCGATTGTGTGGGGCGAACGGCATCAGCTGGTCATCATGCTGGACGTAGACGCGGACCAGTGGCCGCAGACGGAGAAGGAACAGTAGGGGAGGGTGAATGAGTGAAACCATCGGACAGAAATTAGACAAGGTAATCGAGGACGCGGTACAGCGTTACCAGACCGCGCCGGAGCTTGCCCAGTTCCGGGCGTTGTACGGGAAAAACTTCCGCATCTTTCCGAGTGATTTTTACGTGGTGATGTTTCCGCAGTCCTGGGGCGATACGTCCTGTGGCTTTGGCGGGATGGGTGGGCAGGCAATTACCACCGCGCCAACCGTTGTGTTGACCGACGAAAACGCCGGGGTGATTTTCGTGTATATCAATTTCCGCTTTGCCTATCTGGTCACGCGCCCGTCGGACTACTTCCGCGAGTGCATGGAAAAACAGCGTTTTCCCGGAGCGTCAAAGTCTGCACTTGTCAAAAAGCTGAATAGGGAATAGGGGAGGGAGAATGAGCGACGATAAAGCAATGCGGAAAGACCCAGTTTATGTATCGGGCTGGAATGACGCGCTTGAATGGGCGGCGAAATGGATCACGGGTGCACTAGACGGTTATTCCGAGGATGTGGCGAATTTCGCAAAGGCCAACGCGATGACGATACGCTCTATGATTGAGCCGATACCACAGCAGAGCTTTTTCGATGCGGTGCGCGACGACCCGTACATGAGCGCAGAGCAAAAAGCGTATTGGCTACAGAAAGAGCCAGTACGGCCCGAGGGTGACGCGATATACTGGCGGGCGCGGGCGGAACGCGCAGAGGCTACGGTAAAGGCGGATCTTGACCGCGAGGGGATAGCAAACTTACTTAATGATTTTGATACCGCCCGTGCCGAATACGAAACATTGCACACGCGGGTGAAAAACGCGATTGAGCCGTTTGAGCTTCCCGAGAATTTACGTGATGCGACTCTGGCAACAAAGGTTGAAGAATTGATGCTGCGCTACGCGGTGATGGAGCAGGAACAGGATGACGCACAGAGTAGGGCCAACCGTTTAGAGGCAACACTAAGGGAAATCGAAGTTATTATGGATAACTTCGAGAAATCCAGAAGTGCGGTATCAGTTCTGCTGTATAACATCCGCGAACGGATTGTATTGTCGAGGGGGAAATGATAAAACGCAGCGAAACCAACGATTACAGGCCATACGGCGGGATGGAGCAAAAGGATCACGTCTTGCGCTTGGCCCGTGGCGCGTTAGCTGAGGGCCTAAACCTGGCGCAGTTCATCGAACTGCTAAAAATCTACGTTGACGGGAATGATGATACCGTACTGGATAAAGCCCCGCTGATTGGCTACTGGAATTTGGGCGGGGGAATGCCAGAAAACAAGGACGGCGGTTTTGTTACGTACACGCTTTGCCGGCAATGCAATAGCTTGGTTCCGGTAGGGAACATCGTCAAGAATATGGATATGTGTGTGGACTGCTACTTGGGCGGCGGGAGGAAAGCAGCATGACTGACCCCGTTGAAATTATGAACCGCTTTACCGAATATGCCCCGTGGAAGGGCGAAGAACCGCTGCCGCTGCCAATTCCGGGCCACTGGTTCCGTAAGATTTGCGCTCTTGCTGAACGAATAGCCAGGGCCGAAAACGAGTTAGAGGCGATGCGCGAAAGACTGTCTGATGCTGAGGAAGTCTTGCGCACAATCGCCAATTCGGAGGACGCTTACAACGGCGGCGAATGGATGAAGGAAGCGCAGTATTATTTTGAGCGGAGGAAGGCGGGATAGCATGAGCAACAAAATCACCTGGTGGCCCGCGTCGTTGGCACGTGACAATACACAGCCCTTTGTCGTGTTGATGCGTTTTGATTGGCCGGATGGTCAGCGCATTTATGAGTTAGGCACATACATCCCACGCAGCGCAAACCCGTGGGTGAACGCATTGGGCGAGAGCCTACCAGAAGCACCAGACTACTTCGTGCCAGCAAATAAGATCGTGGAATTTATCAGTATCCCGGCTGACCGGGAGTATACGTACAAGGTGAAAGTATGAGCGAGATTACCGACAAGTTTGATGAATTTATGCTGCACGTCACCGACCATGGCGGGGATATGAAGGCGCGGCAGATGTACCGCCACCTACGCACGCTGATGGCTGCACAAGACCGGGCGTTGGAAATGGTGATACAGGAAAACACCGCACATACTGAGGAAGTCGAACAGCTGAAAGCGCAACGGACGGGCTGCGAGGAAGAATACACCAGCATGATGACCAGTCGTGACGAGTGGATGCGAAAGGCGTTTGCGCTGCAAACCCGCCTGACGCTGATCCGCGACCTGACCGCAGACGGCGACGGGATGGACCCCGGCGAACTGCTGCGTGAGGTGTACGGGATTGCAACGGGCAAGGAAACCAAGTAGGGGAGGGGCGAATGTGTGATCAGGGCGAGTACGCAATGCCGACAACAATGAGTAAGCCCAAGGTGGTCGAGGCGCAAACAGAGGAGGTGTTCTGCAAGTGCTGCGGCTATGCGGTGGGGGTGCGCTTCTGGACGTATGCCCACTACCAGAAAATTTCCGGCATGTGGCGCGTGCTCGTCCTGTACGGTTCGCAAGACCGGGTGTTCTCGGTCGAGAAGGAACTGCCGTGCGGTCATTTCTTTGCCTACCATGCGGCGCATAAACGGGATTGTGGACAGTTTGAATAATGGCTGGCAAAGACTGTCGTGGTGAAATGCTGGCGCTAAGGGGCGATGGGTGGTCGTTACAGAAAATCGCCAATCTATATGGCGTTTCCCGTGAACGTGTCCGGCAGATTATTGGCAATACCGGGCGCAGTACCAGCGAGATAGAACTAGCTGTTATCTTAGCAAAGAAGGGGCAGGAGCGACATTCGCTCTCACTTGAACAGCGAATAAATATTGTCCGCGCATATAGTTTTGATGAATTGACAGAGGAACAGATTGCGGAGAAGTTTGGCGTGTCCGTAAAGGTTGTCGGGCAGGTTTTGGACGAACCTTTGGACAGTTGAAAACTCGTTGCTTTTTACTGTAAAGATTGCTATAATCGTTATGACTGTAACAACTGAATAAACCGAAAGGTTTTGTAAGTCGGGTCAAGCCGACACTCTAAACGGGTGTCGGCTTTTTTATTTGAAGGATTACGGCGTACCCAGCGCCGCATCCCCATCCCTCCCAAGCCGGGGGCGCGACAAGCAGAATGCCCGAATAGTTTACTGGTACACCTTATTGGTAACCCTTAGCGGTACAGAGACGGGCAGCCCCCGGCAGGGGTAGGGGAAGGGGAGAAACGAAAGGATAGACGATGGACGAATTTTGGTCAAAGTTATTGCAGGAAGTAGCGGTGCAGGTGGTTCCCGTGCTGGCGGTGTTTGCGGTCGGCTATGCGGTCAAGGCGTTCGGCAGCTTCTGGGCTGATCTCAAATTCAGCCAGCCCGACCGGGCCGACGCGCTGGAAATGGCGGCAAAGCTGGCAGTCAAAGCGGCGGAACAGGCCGGGGCAAGCCAGTACATCTACAACAAGAAGGAATACGCGCTGGACGTGGCCGAAAACTGGCTGGCGATGCGCGGCATCCACATTGACCTGGACCTGATTGACGCGGCGGTCGAGGCGGCGGTGTTTGAGCAGTTCAACGCGGACAAGGAAAAGCCCAAGGCCGCTGCCGGGTTTATCACAGATGACGCCATGGACCGCGCCATTGGCGGGACGCCGGTAGAGTAAGACGTATGGCCCACCCCATCGCTGCCATCGTCTTTTATACATCGGTCATGGGCGGCGCATTGCTTGGTGGCAATGCGCTGTTTGAGTGGTCACTCTCGGGCGGCGACATTGCCGCGATCCTCACCGCGATTGCCGCCCTGGTTGCCGCGTATGGCAGCTACAAGAAGGCCGAGCTGTCCGCCGAGGAAGTGGAGATGCTCAAAAAGAAAGTCACCGAGCAGGCGGAATGTATCGAGCGGCTAGAGCGCGAGAACAAGGAAATCCGCCAGGAGAACCAGGAGCTGCGCGAGCAGAACCAGGTGCTAATGGGCGTCAACACCGCGCTGCGCGAACTGCTGGAAGAACCGCGCCCAAGACGGAGCGGGTTGAAATGAGAGGCGCGTGGAAATGCCCCAATTGTGGTTTCGTCGTTCGCGGCGGGGCGAGCACGTGCCCGGCGTGCGGGTTCGTGCGCAAGGGCGTGGTGGTAGCAATCAAGAGGCGCAATGGCTGACGGGCCGGTCAAGGCGGTGGAGATCCGCGCTGAGTTGCGACAGATAAAAACCATGGCGGACTTCTCAACCAACATCGTCCTTAACATTCCCGAGGACTGCATGGATCAGGTAAAGATACTTCTTGATTGGCTGGGCGATGAGATTGGAGTTGTTTTAGTGAATGGAGACAGCGGCTAGACTTTTTTAGCCCATTTACATACCAAATATGAACGATTTACGCACCGAATTAGACCAATTGGAAGACCAGCGCCTTGATTATGTCATGGCGCGTTCTCGCGTTAATTCGGATGCCCAAGGGTATCGGGATGCCAACATCCCCAAGGCGACGTTTTACAGTTGGGCGGAGGATGAACGCAAGCGGCTCAACGATCTCGCCCAGCGGGTAAAGCGTGAGGTAGCAACTCGCGCATTGATGATCTTGCAGGAAGCGGCAGAGCAGGCGGCAAAGGTCAAGGTCGAAGGGTTGAAGAACCGCAACGACAATATCAAGCAGGCGGCAGCCAGTGAAATCCTTGACCGTATTATCGGCAAGCCGACCCAACGGCAAGAAGTCACCGGCAAGGACGGCGGGCCGGTGGAGATGACCTGGAAGCAGTTTGTCGAGAGCGCAAAGGGTACGGGGGAATGAGCCAGGTATTGACCCCGGCACAGGTGATCTACAACCCGGAGGAATTCGCCGGGGTGTTTTTGCGTATCCTGGACAAAGAAAAGCGCCTGATCCCCTTCTCGTGGAATAAAGCCCAGCGCCATTTCCAACAGCACCGCACCGGGCGCGATCTTATTTTGAAAGCGCGGCAGCTGGGCTTCTCCACCCTGATCCAAGGGGAAATGTTCCGGCGGCTGGTCACCTCCACGCGCACGACCATGACCATGGCGCACGATGACGAAACCACGCAGAAGCTGCGCCGTATGGCCGACCGCTTTTGGGAGAATTGCAAGTTCAACGGCATCCAGCCGGCGCGCAAGTACGGCAACGCCACCCTTGCTACCTACCCCGAGTTTGACAGCGAAAGCGTGATTGCCACCGCCGGCAGCAAGGAGGCCGGGCGCGGCGGAACCTATACCGATTTCCACGGCAGCGAGGTTGCTTTCTGGCGCGACGCGGAGAAGATCGTGGCGGGCGCGATGCAGGGCGGTAATCCTGACGTGGTGCTCGAGAGCACGCCCAACGGGGCGCAGGGCTATTTTTACGAGCTGTGCATGGAAGCCCTGCAAGGCAAGGGCGTGTGGAAGCTGCACTTTTACCCCTGGTGGTGGGATGACGCCTACCGCGTGCCGCTCGAGCCGGGCGAGGTATTGGCCTATACCGAGGACGAGGCGCGGCTGGTCGAACGCCACAAACTGACCCCCGAGCAGATCAAATGGCGGCGCAACAAACAGGCGGAGCTGCGCGGGCTGTTTATCCAGGAGTACCCGGAAGACCCGGTATCGTGCTTTATCACCTCGGGCAATTCCTACTTTGGCAACCTGGACGGGATATTTACCGCGCCGGAGGATGCCGAATGGACGGAAGGACACCAGTACGAGGCGGGGCTGGACTTTGCCCAGGATGCCGACTATACCGCGCTGGTGGTGCTGGACTTTACCACCCGGCAGATGGTGGACCGGCTGCACATCAACCAATTGGGCTGGGCCGAGCAGCGCAACCGCATCAAACAGGTGTACGAGCGCTGGCACTTGCAACGGCTGGTGGCGGAAAAGAACAGTATCGGCAGCGTCAATATTGAGGCGCTGCAAGATATGGGGCTGACGGTGATCCCCTTTGACACCACCAACGCCAGCAAAGCCGAGATTATGAGCCGCCTGCACGAAGCCCTGCACGACGGCTGGCAGCTGCAAGATTGGGAAGTGCTCAAGCACGAACTGCGCACCTTTGTTTCCAAACAGCTTCCCTCCGGCGCGTGGCAATTGGCCGCTGAGGGAACCGGGCACGATGATACCGTGATCGGGCTGGCATTGGCCTATCACGCGGGCGTAGGGTTGGGCTGGCTACTCGCGTAATTTACAGGTGGGTTATGGCACAAAAATTATTGATGACCGACGGACAAAAGAGCATCACGCTGGATCAGTACCCGGCGAGCGCGTGGACCTATCACAGCGGCACGCCCGACCAGGGCGAGGACGTTACCCTGGACCGGCTCTACCGCCGCGTGCCGTGGCTGCGCCGGGGGGTGGACAGCCGCGCCGCGTGCGTGGCTAGTATGCCCTTTGAGGTGCGTAAGGGTGACGAGGTAGTGGACAGCTCGCGGGACTGGCAGAACGTCGCCGGCTTTCTGCCAAACCCCTGGCTGCTGCTGGAACAGATCGAAAAGGCGCGCACGCTGGAAAACTGCGCCTATCTGTTTGCCGAGCGCAACACCTACGGGATTACCAAGGGCCTGCGCTATCTGGCCCCACAGACGGTCATGCCGGAGTACATCGAGGGTGCTGGGCTAAAAGGTTTCAAGCGCCGCATCAACGGCAAGGAAAAGCTGTTCCCGGCGATCAAGCTGGACGGGAGCGGCGAACCGATCCGCGACCGGGAGGGCAACACCGTCATTGAACCTGTTCCCTGCCCGATTGTCTATTTCTGGGGCAGCGACCCATACGTCGAAATTGGACCGGGGCGCGAGAACTCGCCGGCCTACGCCGCGCTGATGGCCGCCGGGGTGTTGTACCACAAAGATAAGTTTATTAGCGACTACTTCCGGCGCGGGGCGATCAAGGTCACCATCCTCGCCACCGATAGCAATGACCAGGCGGAAGCGCAGCGGCTCAAGACCTGGTGGAACGAGGTGGTAGGCGGCGTGAAAAACGCCTGGACTGCTTTTGTAGTCAAAGCCAAGTCGGTTGTGCCGACCATCATTGGCGGCGGGCTGGATGAACTGAAAGAGAACGGGCTGACGCCCCAGGCACGCGAGGACATCGCCACCGCGCTGGGCGTGCCGCAGACGCGCCTGTTCTCCAACGCGGCCAACTACGCCACTAAGTCCGGGGATGACATCCAATACTACCAGGAGACGATTATCCCCGAGTGCAAGGCCATTCAAGCTGTCTTGAACGAGCAGGTCTTTGGACCGCTGGGCTACACCTTTGCCTTCCTGCCCGATACGCTGGACATCTTCCAGGAGGACGAGAAGGACCGCGCCGACTCTGCCGCTGCGCTGGCGGCCGTGATGGGCGACCCGATCTTTGAGATTGTGGCCGAGGTATTGGGCTACGAGATCAAGGAAGAAACGATGGCGAAGCTGCGCCTGCTGTGGGCAGAGAAACGCCAGCGGGCCGAGGTCATGCAGCAGCAGACCCAACCACAGCCGGTCACCGAAAGCCAGCCCGACGAACAGCCGGAGGACGAGAACGAGGACGAGCGGGCGATCCAGACCGAAAAGAGCAAGTGGCGGCGCAAAGCGCTCAAGCGCGGCGGGTATGTGGATTTCCAAAGCGATGTGATCCCGCCGGCGATGCACGCGGCGATTTGCGCCGGGCTGCGCGAGGCAAAGACAACGGAGGAAATCGAACGCGCCTTTGTGGTCAGCGCAGCCGAACCGCTGGACTATGCGCGGCTGACGGAAGAACTGCACCGGGCCAATGAACTGTTAGAAAAGGCGCTGCAATGATCGACCTTGCCACCGTCCGCAACCTGACCAGACTAGTCAGACACAAGGCCATGACAAAGCACCTGCGAGCCGGGGCGTGGAAGACCGTTGGCACGTATGAGCGCCAGGTGTGGCGCGATGTGCGCGACCTGTACAACGGCGAGATAGACGAGTTTGCGTTTGTGGACAACTTCAACGGCTACATTGACAACCAGTTTAGCCGGGCATGGCGCGAGGGCGCACGCGACGCGGGCGTTGATCCGCGTGACTTTACCGACGCAGACCTGGACCGGCTGGCGGAGCGCATCGAACAGGAACAGGGCTTTATGCTGCAACTGGCGGACGACATCCTGGCAGCACGCGAGGAAGGCAAGCCGCCCTTGGAGAGCTTCAAGGCGCGGGCATCCGCCTACGCCAACCGCTACACGGATATGGTCAACGAGGCGCGGCTGTACTTTACGGCAGCAGGGGATAGGCTGGAATGGATTGTCGGACCCACGGAACACTGTACGACTTGCGCCGGGTTGAATGGGGTAGTGGCAACATCGAAGGAATGGGAAGAAAGTGGATACAGGCCGCAGGATTACGATTCGCTAGAGTGTCATGGATATAACTGCAAATGCCAACTCGTCCCCACCGACAAGCCACGCACGCGGGGCGGTATTCCACAGGGATTATAAAGGGCGTGTGCGACTTACTTACTGTTACTTCGGTAGAGGTCACATCACGCCCAAAAGGATTATAGCATGGCTGACGGCTTCATTGGCTTAGACGTTCAAGGGCTGGACAATCTAAAATCCCTTCTCAAAGACCTGCCGGAATACGCGCAGGATTTTGTGGTGGAGGACGTGGCCGACTACCTGCTCAACGTCTTGCGCATGTACCCGCCACAAAAGAGCGTGACGCGCAAAGCCGCCTACGGGGTATCGTTCTTCACCGACAAGCAGCGCCGGTTCTTCTTTGCCGCGCTTGCTGATGGTTCGATCAATGTCCCCTACCGCCGCACGCAGGCGCTATCACGCGGCTGGAAGAAGGTCGGCAGCGGGCGCAATCTGATCATTGCCAACGAGACGCCCCACGCCGGGCTGGTGATGGGCGGCCAAACCGAACAGAGCCGACACGCCCGCGCCATCGGCTGGAAGGAAGCCGGGGAGATTGCCAAGGAACGCGCTGACCGCATCACCAAGATTGCAGAGGCGGCAGCGGCCAAGGCCATCAAGAAAGCGGGCGGCTAGTTGAGCGCACCCATCACGATCAGCACCGACCCGACCGCGCCTATTACAATCCCTAGCCCGACGCCGGTGATCAGCGCACCCCACTTCTCGCCGTTGGCGTTTTTGCGCCGGTTGTATAACCAGATCCCTACACCGATTGCCATGAGCAGAAAACCCCAAATGTCCATGTTTCCTCCGTGAGTTGTACTGCTATTGTACAGCAAAAGCGGATAAGGGATAATGAGAGGGGAGGGTAGATATGCGTGATCAAGCAATGGGCACACTTGATAATCAGGTAAAAACAACGGTATCGGTCGAGGTGCGCGGGTGGAAAACCATCCAGGCGCTTTTGACCGACTTGCAGGAGAGCGGCGAACTAGAGCGCATTATTCGCCGGTCCATCCAGGAGGTTGCGGACGAGATGGCGGGCAAGCGAGTGCAGCCGGTGTTTGGACTGAACAACAAAGAGATCATGCGGGAAGTGATGTAGAAGACACGCAAGGAAATTGGCCCCGGAAACGGGGCTTTTTTGTTATATTGCCTATTGACAGGTAATGTATACAGTTGTATACTAGATATATAACAGACGGAGGGAAACGAGATGACAGCAACCCAGACAATCAACGAACTGAACAACCGCTACCAGAAGCACTTGACCGTTATCCGCGCACAGGCCCGCAACATGAACATGAAACAGGCCGCACAGTTCATCAAGGAAATGGAAGCTGATCATCTGATGGAAGCGGTCGATATTATGGCCCGCCGCTTGGCGATCCGCGAAATGAAGGCCGAAGGGCTGATGTAGGAGAGTGGGGATGTTTACAAAATTTCGATCCCTTACCCGTGAGGGCAACCAGTGGCGCAACCCGAATAACGGGTATGTGTACACGCTGAGTAAGGTTAGCGGTCAGCATCGTGTGATCACCTATCATTACCACCATAGCGACTATCGCAAGTGTGTAAACGGTGTCACGCTGTACGATGGCGATAAAGCGATTGCATCCGGTAAGGCGGCATGGGTGAAGTTCGCAGAACTTACCGGGGATAAGATCGCTCAAATGATGGCGAGGTAGCATGACAGAATGTAAGCAGGAGATTGCGGACAGGATTTGCGCCGATTACCCGTTTGGTATCACGCAAGTTTTAGCCGTGTATGACGCTGTAGGGGAAAGCGAGGAATTGACAAGGCGTGTACTTGACTTGGCGGTTAGCACTGGGACGGAAGACCCAATGCGGCTTACAAGTATTGTTGTTCCGGCTGTCGTTATTGATTGGGATTACGACGCATTTGACACGGACGGTCAATCGAAATTTTGGCTTTATGAACTATTGACCGCCGGTGATCCTCTTCCTGAATACGTCCGCATTACCGGGCATCCCTGGCCCGGAAAGAGCCTGAATAATGCAATGGCTAAGTTGATAGATGCGGATCAGGCTATTTATGAACTTATGGATAAATAATGTCACCACGTAAAGCGAATCATTCAGAAGCCAATCCCGTATTTACCTTTCGTGGCCCTGCTGAAATGATGCGTCAGCTTGACGAGTTATGCCAACTGTACGCGATGAACCGCAACCAGCTGATTTTGATGTTAATTGCTAAAGAATACGGGGCGAAGATTGAGACAACTCAACCGCAAACCAAAAGTGAGGCCGAATGAGTAACAAACCTTGTCCAATATGTGCCAGTGAAGCCAATGACGAAACGGAAGAACACGGCTACGGAAAGTTTGTGGACGTTGTATCCTGCTCTAATCCCGACTGCCCGTTGTTTGAGTGCTGGATGGTTCCTGTCAGATGGAACACGCGCCCAATTGAAGATGAACTACGGGCAGAAGTGCGCGAACTAGACGCGGAACGGGCCGCGCTGATCAACGCCGGGGATGCGCTGTACGATAACGCCGAATATTTACCAGAAGACATTTTGGCCGAGTGGCGAAAGGCGCGGGGGAAATAGTAATTGCAAATGAAAACCTTTTTCATTTTCACTATTGCATAGAACAATAATTCGTGCTACACTAGGAATTGACATTCACCGTGCTGGAACTGGCATACAGGGATAGACGGCAAGATAAAAATAGCGAAGGTATAAAAGCTCGACCGGCGTAAAACCTAGATTGGGGGTTCGAATCCCCTCGGTGAATGTCAAAGTGAAAAACAATTTACCCATGGAAATGGGGCGCTTGTTTGTGAAATAAGCATAGGCCCGGTGAGGGCAGACGAACCCACAAACGAGTAAGACGCACTAGGCTGACAGGACAAGCGGCGTGTTTGTTGAGGATCACATTTGATCCCCGATGAACACGCCGCTTTTTGTTTACCAACTTTTACAGGTGGAAACGTGACGGAACAGACCGATACCAAAGCCAGCTACAGCCCGCCCGATGCCGTGCGCAACAATGCCCGGCGCGGGTTGGAACTGCGCGAGAAGTGGGGACGCGGCGGGTTGAGCACGCAGGAAGCCGGCGAGCAGGGCATTGGTTCGGGTGTGGCGCGAGCCAGCAACCTTGCCAACGGTGACGGGGTGAGCCTCGCAACCGTCCGGCGCATGGCTGCGTTTTTCTCCCGTCACGAGGGAAATTACAAGCCGGATAAGAAAGAGGACGATGGCGGACCGACCGCCGGAACGATTGCCTATCTTCTTTGGGGTGGGGCCGCCGGTAGACGGTGGGCGGAAGGAATACTGAACGATATGGACGAAAACGAAAAGGCGATCAGCCTGGACAAGCAACTGCAAGCGATCCACCAGACCTTTTACCGGCTGTACAGCGGTATGGGCGCTGGCGGGGCGATGGATTGTGAGTGTTGGGTGGTCGAAACCTATGACACGCACATCATCGCCCGTATGAGTGAGAAATACTACCGCGTGCCCTACACTGTGGAAGGGGAGGGGGTGACCTTTGCCCCCGCCGCTGAATGGCAGATGGTTGAGGAAAAGCGCGAGTGGGTGGATGTGGTCAAGGCGCTGAAAGCCGGCGCGCGCAACAGCGCCAGCGACGCGGCCCGGCTGCAAGCCATCCACGATCTTGCTGTAGAGAACGGCGCGGTTTGTGTTGCCGCAGAACCTGCCACGATGGATAGCATGAACACGCTCAAGGCCGTCAGCGAAACCGACGACGAGCTGCGCGTGGCCAACTACATCGTGCTGTTCAACCGCCGCGACCTGGAAGGCATCGGCAGCTCCCGCGTCAACCCGGACGGCACGACCGGCGAGCAGTTTGCCCCTGACGTGGACCTGGACAGCGACTACACCAAGGCGGGCGTGCTGTACGTGGATTGGGAACACGGCGCGGACCCGGAAAAGACCGGCAGCGACGAGCACAACATCCTGGGCTTTGTCGATTGGAAGACTGCCAAACGCGACGAGCAGGGCGTGTTTGTCGAGCGCGTTTTGAACCGCCGCAACCAGTACGTCAAGTGGCTCGAACCACTGATCCGCGAGGGCATTGTCGGCAATTCGAGTGAGGCCGTACCCGGCAAGGTCAAAAAGACCCAGGACGGGCGCATCACCCGCTGGCCGCTCAAGCGCGACAGCCTGACCGTCACGCCCATGCAGCCGGAAATGATCACCGAGAACCAGCTGTCCGCGCTCAAGGCGTTGGGGCTGATCAAGGACAAACCAAGTGTAACACCTGGCACTACCACGGCGGAGGCCGCGCCAGAGGCCGCGAACCATGCGGCGGCGGGCGAACCGGAAGACGCGCCAGAACCCCTTACCAGTACGTTATCTGTGGAGAAAAAAGCAATGGAACTGACCGAAGAAAAACTGAGCGAGATGATCGCAAGCGCCTCCGCCGCTGCTGCAACCAAAGCGGTTGAGGAAATGAAAAAGGCCGCACCGGCCACCAGCACGGCGGGCGTGGTTGTGACCCACGACGAAGCCGACAACCTGTTTGAGAGCATTGCCGAGCAGTGCAAGGCGGTCAAAGCCTGGGAAACCAGCAAGGGCGGCGTCAAGGACCCGCGCCTGTCCCGCCTGGGCCAGAAGGCCCTGGGCGCTTCCGAGGGTGTGGCTGCTGACGGCGGCTTCCTCCTGGAACCCACCTTGCAGGCCGAAATCCTCAAACCCATGCACGAAGAAGGCCCCTTTACCCGTGGCGTGCGCCGCCTGCCGGTTGGCAACAACTCGAATTACGGCTGGCTCAACGGGGTTGACGAAACCTCCCGCGCCACCGGTTCGCGCTGGGGTGGCATCCAGGGCTACCGCCTGGCCGAAGCCGGGACCAAGACCGGTTCGCGGCCCAAGTTCCGCCGCATCAGTTGGGAACTGAAAAAGTACGCGGTGCTGTGCTACGCCACCGATGAACTGCTGGCCGATGCTGCGCAGTTCTCCGCCGTGGTGCGCATGGGCGCGGGCGAGGAACTCAACTTCATGGCGAATGACGACATCATCAACGGCGCTGGGGTGGGTGGTCCGCTGGGCTTCCTCAACAGTGGCGCGGTGATTGCCGTCGCCAAGGAAGCCGGGCAAGCTGCCGCGACGATCAACAACGTCAACCTGATGAAGATGTGGGCGCGTGTCCATGCCCGCTCGAAGATGAACGCGGCCTGGTACTACAACACCGACTGCGGCCCGCAGCTGCATCAGATGGCAATGCAGGTGGGAACCAGCGCGCTGGAACCCCGCTTCGTGACCTACGCCCCCGACGGCTCCCTGCGTATCTACGGCCGCCCGGCGATTGAAACCGAGTTCAACGCCACCGTGGGCGCGCTGGGCGACATCGTGGTTGCCGACCTGTCCGAATACCTGTTCTGGGACAAAGACGGGGTACAGGAAGCCTCCTCGATCCACGTCCAGTTCCTCACCGACGAGACGGTCTTCCGCTTCGTCTACCGCTGCGACGGCCAGCCCTCCATCGCCAGCCCGCTGACCCCCTACAAGGGCAGCAACACGGTTTCGCCTTTCGTTGGCCTCGCCGCGCGCGCCTAAGTCAACCGATTAGCCAGGGAGCGGGCCAACCCCGCTCCCACCCATGAGGAAACACCATGATCAACTTGCCTTCCAATTTCAAGATCGTTGACGCCACCGCCGGGCCTGTCACCACCAATGGCGGCGTGACGCTGGATTATGTCTCGCTCAAAAACGCCCACCGCGCCTGGATCGTCTTGCAGTTCACCCAGGCTGCCGGGCACGCTACCGCCATCCAGCCCAAAAAGGCGACCGCCGTGGACGGGACGGGCGTTGCCAACATCACCGTTGCCGCAAAGATTTGGGCCAACGAAGACACCGCCGCCTCCGACGCGCTGGCTGTTGCCACCGCCGCGACCTCCTACACCCTGACCAACGACATCAAGAAAAAGCTGGTCGTGATCGAAATCGACCCGGCTTCCCTGGGTGGGGCGGATGTACTGGGCTGCGCGATTGCCGACAGCTCGCAGGCGACCAACTTCGTCTCGGGGATGTACATTCTCGAGCCGCGCTACCAGCAGGCTTCCCCGCTGACCGCGATCACCGACTAACCCTCTCTCATTCGTCGCTGCCCGGTAGCGGTATCGGGCAGCGCATCCCAATCATGGAGATGCGACAATGGCAATGCACTCGAAATGGATTAACGGCAACCTGGTCTATTATGACGGCCAACGCTGGTTTGACGCCATCGGCCCGACCGCTGCCAAATTTATCTTCAACTCCGCCCATGTTCCGCTGAGTGGCGCGGATGCCCTGGTGGGCGCGACCGTCACGCTGGTGGAAACCGGCGCTGGTGAAACCACCCTGACCGCCGTGGGCGGTTGGGAAGGCGGGGCGCTCTCGATCACCACCGACGCCGCCGACAATGACGGGGCTAACATCCAGTTTCAGGAGGCGTTCAAGTTCGCCGCCGGGAAACCCCTCTACTTTGGCATCAAGCTGCAAGCGACCGAGGCTACGCAGTCCGACTTCATGGCCGGCCTGTGCATCACCAACACCAACCTGCTGGGCGGCATCAGTGATGGCGCGTACTTCCGCAAGGTGGACGGCGCGACGGCGATTAAGTGGGTGCTCGAAAAGAACACCACGGAAACCGAAAGCACCGAAACCGTGACCTTTGCCAATGACACCGATGTATGGTTGGAGATCACCTGGGACGGGGCCAACGCCGACTTCTACGTCAACGGCGAGCAGAAAACCCGCCTGGCGCAGACCAACCTGCCCGATGATGAGTTCCTGGCTCCCTCGCTGCAATTCCTCTCCGGCTCGGTGGGCGCGAAATCGTGCACCGTCAGCCGCTGGGCCTGCATCCAGATCAACTAACCAACTTCCCTCCCTCCTTGAGCGGGCCGGGTGACCTCCTACACCCGGCCCAACCGAAAGGATAACCAATGGCCGGAACTGTAACGGTAAGTGAAGAGTATTTTGGCGGCTTGCTCAAAGTGGACTGGGATTGGTTGAGCACGGCGGGCGGCGCGGCGGACCTGGTGACCGCCAACGCCTACACCGGGATTGTCACCCGGGCCGTGTTTATCCCCGACAGCGCGGGCACGCAGCCGACGGACCTGTACGACGTGACCGTCACCGACGAGGACGGCGCGGACGTGCTTTTGGGCCTGGGCGCGAACCTGTCCAACGCCGCCACCGTGCAGAAGCACCAGGGCGACGGGCTGGGCTGTGTCGCCAATGACAAGCTGACGGTCAATGTCACCAACGCCGGCAACGCCAAGGGCGGGCGGGTGATTTTGTACATCGCGGATCTGAGGTAAGCAATGGCGGTAGTCAACGGCTATACATCCCTGGAAGCGGTAAAGGCGACGCGCAGGATCAAGGTGACGGACACCAGCGACGACGCGCTGCTAGAGCGCCTTATCACCCAGGCCAGCCGCTTCATTGACCAAGAAACCGGGCGGACCTTCTATGCACGCAGCGAGACACGCTACTATGACGCCCCAGATATTCGTTTTATCTGGCTGGACGATGACCTACTGACCATCACCAGCCTGACCAACGGCGACGGGACGGTGATCCCCACCAGTGAGTACTTTACCGAACCGCGCAACACCGCACCCAAGTTTCGCATCTGTCTCAAGGCGGTCAGTTCGACCACCTGGGAGGCTGACAGCAACAGCAGCCGGGAAGGGGTGATTGCCGTGGCGGGAACTTGGGGCTACAGCGCCAGCGCACCAGCGGATATTGAAGAGGCTTGTATCGAAATCGTTATCAATGCCTATCAAAACCGCTACGGACCAAGCCGCACTCCGGGTGAGGCAACTTCCGGCGGCGCGGGAGGCGCGGTCGCGCCCAACGATGTCCCTAACAAGGCCCGCGAAATCATTTCCGGGTATCGGCGCATGGTATTGGCCTAATGCAAATCAGGATCACGCTAGAACGCGGGGAACTGGTACGGCAGGGGGCGCAAAACCTCAACGCCGAAATTCCCCAGGTGGGCCGGCGGCAAATCCGCACCGTGATGGAGCGCGTAAAGCGCCGGATGGAAGCCTACCCACCAGAACGCCAGGGACAACGCTATAAGCGCACCGGTAGGTTTTTCCGTTCCTGGGGCATCGACCGAATTGGGAACACCGGGTATCTGATCAAAAACACCGCCCGCGATCCCCGGACGCGCAAAGAGTACGGACGTTACGTGGTGGGTACGGCCTACGGAACGGGGCAGGCGTGGATGCACAAAGGCCGCTGGGAACTGCTGCGCGATGTGGTAGAGGAAGAATTACAGCGGTTGCCGCCTGCCGTTGAGCGGGAAATCGCATTGGTGGCGCGGAGGAACAATCTGTGAGCAACGCGGTACAGAGTGCGTTACAAACCGTTTTACAGGGCTTGCCGCAGTTCGCGGATCACCCGGAAGGGGTGACGCGCGGGGATTACAGCATCCTGGAAAGTCAAGACCTGGACGTGATGATTGTCATTGAGCCGGGGGTGTTTGGTTCCGGCGACGCGGGCGCGTGCCAGATCACCCGCACCTGGCAAATCCCGTTCAATATCTTCTGCCGCTACACGGGCGACATCACCACCCTGGCGGATTTCTCCACCTTTCGGGACGCGGTGATCGACCGCCTGGACAGTTACCCAACCCTGAACGGGCAGGACAATATCACCCTCGCACGCCTGAGCGCGGAAGGTGACCCAACCGAAGTCAAAGACCGCACAGGCGGCGGGCCGTTTTTTACCATGCAGACATTGCAGGCGGAAATTATCGAGCGCGTCACCCTGTCGGGCGGCGAGTATGCGTAAGGAGTAACCATGGCCGGTATCAAAGGATTTTCCAAAATTCAACTGGGCGCGGAAAGTACGGCGGGTACTGCCGTCGCCGCGACTACCATCCTGCGCGGGGCGTTTGCCGGGCCGGACGATCAGCGGCAGGTCGTTTTCCCCAATGAAAACATCGGGTACGTGTCGGGCGTGGACCGCTCGTATGTCCCCTCCCTCGGCGCGCGCCTCGCCATCCCCGAGCGCGAGGCCACCTTTGAACAGCTGCCCTACACCTTTGCGGCAGGCATCAAAAACGTGGTCACCGGGGCCTCGGACGGGGTGGGGACCGGCAAAGTGTATGCCTATCCCTTCCCGACCACCGCCGCCAACACGATCAAAACCTACACCATTGAAAGCGGCGACAACCAGCAGGCCGAGGAGATGGAATATGGCTTTGTCAGCGAATTCACCCTCTCGGGGCAGTCGCAGGGCGCGCTGATGATTGCCGACACCTGGCAGGGGCGGCAGTGGACAAAGGCCAGCTTTACCGGGGCGCTGTCCGCGCCGGCGGTCGAGGAAATCCTGTTCCAAAAGGGCAAGCTCTATATCGACGCGGTGGACGGCACGCTGGGCAATACGCTAGTGTCCTCGACCTTGCTGGGTATGACCCTCTCGGTGCGTACCGGTTGGGTTCCCAACTATACCGGTGACGGCGAATTGTACTTTACCGACATCGAGCACGTGCAGGAGCAAATGGAAGTGCTGCTCAATGTTACCTTCCGCCACAACGCCAGCGCGGTTGCAGAGAAAGACGCATGGCGCGCGCAGACGGCGCGGCAGCTGCGCCTGGCCTTTGAAGGATCGGCCCTCACCGCTGGCACGACCTACAGCAAAAAGACGCTGCGGGTTGATCTGGCCGGTAAGTGGGAGCGGTTTGAGCCGCTTTCGGACCGGGACGGCATGATGATCTCCACCGGCATCTTCCGCGCGCGCTACAACGCGACGGCCAACCTGTTTGCCAATATCACCGTGGTCAACACCCTGGCGAGCCTGACCTAATGATCCAAAACCCGCAGCACCCGGATTTTGGCGACGTGCCGGTGGCGCAGCTGACGCAGGGCCACCTGGAAGATTTCTACCGCCATTTGCGCGAAAACAGCGTGACAGCGGAAGGCAAGACGCTCAACGAGTACGCCGGCGACCTGCTGCGCGCCGCCGTCGTGTGCGGCTGGTTTCCGGGGCTGACGGTGGCGGACGTGCGCAACATGCCGCCGTGGAAGGTGGTGTGGTTGTTCCGCTGGATCAATGACTTTTTGAAGTCGGCATTGGAGATTGACCCAAACTCATTCAGGCCGTTGTCGAATGTGCAGCCAAGCCCGGACAGCGGCCCCCGGACGAACTGACCATAGCGCGGCAGGTGGTGGAGCTGCACTTCCTGCCGCAAGCAGGGGGCTTGCGTGACCAGCGCCCCGGCGAGGTGGACCGGCTACAACGGATATACAACATCTGGCGGGCGCTGTGGCTGTGGAACCACCGGGATTTATCGGATGACGCGAAGTGGGTACAGCAGCACCCGGCAGAATGGCGCATTGTGGAAGCCCTGATCATGGGAACGGAGAGCAGCGATGGCGGCAGTGGTTGACGTACTGATCAAAGGAAAATACGAGGCCGGAAAAGCGTTCGACAGCCTGCAAGCCGCGCTCAAAACAGCCAGCGACGGCACGGGCAAGACCATTGGTAAGTTCCAGGAGTGGACGGCGGGCTTTGCCGACCTCAAAGCCGGGTTTGACGTGCTGGCGGGTGTAGCAGGTACGGCGATGCAGGCGGTACAGCAAGCCTACGCCGAAACCATCACCAAAACCGCCGACTATGCCAAAGAGGTACGCGATCTCTCGCGCACCATCGGCGCGTCTGCCGAGGAAAGCTCCAAGCTGATCCAGGCGGCGGACGATATGGGCATCAGCTACCAGACCCTTACGTCAGCGATGGAAGGCGCAATCCGCAAAGGCGCTGATCCATCCATTGCGGGCATCGCCAAACTTGCCGAGCAGTACAACGCCATCCAGAACCCGATTGAGAAAACCGCCTTTCTGATGGACACCTTCGGCAAGGCTGGCGCGGACCTGGGGCCGTTGATGGAGCAGGGCGCGGCAGGCATCCGCGCGATGGGTGAGGAGGCAAAAAAGGCCGGGCTGGTGCTGGACGAAAAAGCGGTACAGGCCGCGCGCAACTACGAAATCGCCCTGGATAACCTGACCGACAAGGTTGACGCGCAGCGGATCAAGTGGGGCAACGAGTGGATACCCACCGTTACCGATGTCATTGATCTTACCATCCGCGCCAACGAAGCCACCGAGGAACACGGCACGAGCTGGTTGGCGATTGTCCCGGCCTTTGCTGCCGTCGAAAAGGCGGTCAACGCAGTCGGCGCGGCCATCGAGATGAACGCGGAAAAGGCCAACAAAGCCAGCGGGGAAATCGCCACCGCCCAGGCGCAGCTCAACAGCTTCAACGCTGCTGCCGCCGGGATGCCGGTGGTCGGTCACGGCACGTCCTACAAAGCCGGGCAGGGGCCGGCCTATCCCTATTCGGACAAAAACCCAACCGGCTACGTGCTGGACAGCATGGGCAACCGCACCTATCCAGGGCGCGCGGCAGGTGGGCCGGTGGTGGCGGGCGTCACCTACATGGTTGGGGAAAACGGGCCGGAGCCGTTCACCCCATCGACCAACGGCTATATCGGGCCGTCCGGCAGCGGTGGGGGCGGGGGTGGCGGTGACATCAACCTGACGGTGCAGGTCAATTCGCTGGTGGGTATCCAGGATCAGGCCGAGGCCGAGCGCATCCTGTTCCCGGTGGTTGAGAATATCCAGCGGAAATTACGACGGAACGGGCAGTAATGACCAGATACGACCGCTTTCTCTACGGCGCGAGCAAATACGGCCCATCCACCAGCGACAACCTGCTGTGGGGCCTGCTGGTGGATTGGGATGATGACGGCGCGTTTGACGGGACCAACGAAGCTGCCTGGCTCAAACACGTTGCCATCCAGCGCGGGCGCAACAACCTGGTGTCGCCCAGCGGGGACGGCTTTGACCCGATCCAGCCCGGCACGCTGACGGTCACGCTCAACAACATTGACCGCCGCTATGACCCCTACAACGAAAGCAGCCCGTTATACCCAAATGTGGACACCGGGCGCATGATCAAGCTGCTGGTGCGGGTGGGGGCAACGGTTTACGACCTGTTTACCGGCACGATCCAGAACATCACCCCCGGCAAAAACACGGTGCAGATCGAGGCCGAGGACGGCCACCGCTGGCTGATGGACATCCCCGTCACCAGCACCGTGTACCGCAACACTACCGCCGATGCCGCCATTGGCGCGATCCTCGATCAGGTCAAATGGCCGTGGGCGCGCGCGCTGCAAAGCGGGGCGGACGTGCTGGACTACTGGTGGATGCGCGGGCGCAACGCCAACGAGGAAATCCGCTCGATTGCCGACAGCGAGTTTGGCCGCGCCTATGTCAACGCCTCGGGCGCGCTGGTCTTCTACAACCGCTTTGCCAACCGCGCGCCGGTGGCGGACGTGGACCAATCCCAACTGCTGCGCGATATGTATTTTCCCCAACCGTGGGAGGTGCGCCGCAACATCGTCCAGGTGCAGAGCAACCCGATTAGCCAGCTGGCGCTGGATGACGTGTGGACGGCCTCGACCGAATACGCCGTGGACGGCAACGGCACAATCACCATCGAGGTGGGTTTTGACAGCCCGGCGGTCAACGTCTTGCAGCCGGTGGCAACCACCGATTACACGGCATTTTCGCAGACCGGCGGGGAAGGGGACGACCTGACCGCCAATATCACGGTCAGCGCCGTGATCTCCGCCGAAACCGCCACGCTGACCATATCCAATTCCGGCGCGTCGCTGGCCTATCTCAACCTGCTCAAACTGCGCGGCAACCCGCTGTATACCAGCGCGGTCAAATCCCAGGCGACCGGGGCGGGCTACGACCGCCGCCCGCGCCAGCTGTCGCTCGACCTGGAATGGCAGCAGGACATCAACAACCCGGTGTCGTTCGCCTCGGATATGCTGACCTTCCTGAGCAACACCCGCGAAATGCCGGTGGTGACGCTGGAAAACCAGGGGGCCGTGCAGTTCCGGGTGGACCTGTTTGACCCGATCACCCTGCAAATCCCGGCGCGCAATCTGAGCGACACCTTCCAGGTCGGCTCAATCCAGCACGAATGGCTGGCGGAAACCGGGCAGGCGGTGCGCACGACCTGGAAGCTGGAACCGTTCAAGGAATACACCTACTGGCGCTTTCCGGTCACGTTCAACACGACAAGTATTTTGGGGTAACCTATGGCCTATAACACGCCTCCAACCAAAAACACCGGCGATGTCTTCACCGCCTCCGAGTTCAATACCTATATCCGGGACAACTTCGCCGCCGGCGTGCCGGACATCTTCGCCGCCAAGGGCGATCTGGCAGCGGCCACCGGGCCGGACGCGGCAACCCGGCTGGCGGTCGGCACAAACGGGCAGCGCCTCGCCGCTGACAGCGCGCAAAGTGCTGGTATGAAGTGGGTAGACGATTACTACACCATCGGCGTGGTGATGGACGGCGGCGGGGGCGAAATTGAAGTCAAGGTGTATGCCGACATCGAAGCGCCGATGGCTGGCACGATCCAGCGCGTGACCGTGCTGGCGGACGCCTCGGGCTGGTTGATTGCCAATATCAGCAAGGCTGCTTACGCCAGTTACCCACCCAATACTTCGGTCTGCGGGTACAACCTCCCCGGCGTGTTTGGCGCTGGGGCCAATATTACCGGCACGGTCTCCAAAACCCTCGGCGGAACCACCCTGTCGGGTTCCGGCACATCCTTTACCACACAGTTGAGCGCCGGACAGGTAATTGACGTGCCCGGCGGGTCGGGCATCGAACGGCGCATGATTGCTTCGGTGACCAATAACACCCAGGCGGTTGTCACCGAGGCGTTTGGCTCGGCAGCGTCCGGGCAGGTATGCACCGCCTACGCCGCCGCAACCAAGTACCAGGATACTTCGCTGGGCGGCTGGACCACCAGTGTTTCCGCCGGGGATATTCTGCGGATGGAGTGCAAAGCCTCAAAAACGATTACGCGGGTAACGCTCTCGCTGCTGATCAAGAAGGTGTAAATATGGCAGTTTCAATTGAACGATCAACGCAGAACAGCAGCCCAACATACTACATGAACGCTTACGGTGATAACTGGCATACACGTTGGGACTTTGCCGATTATGTTGTCCCTTCTAATGTAGGGTGTGTACTCTCCTTTATATCCGCTTGCGGTAAAGCAAGTTCTTCTCAGGGCGCGCGGAAGCTTTACGATGGGTATACCGGCGACGGCTATTATAGCTTTACCGAAAACCGAGAAGCCTATGTCGACCAGGCCTATGGGCCAGCCGCGCATATTCATTCGCTCCGGCCATCTGTCTACAAGACATATAACTTTTACTCGATGTTTCAGGAGTCGAACGCCGTTGCGATGGGGACAGTTTTTCTGGTTTCGCTTCGTGGTGTGGATACCAGAGCGGCAGATATTATTCTTTCGGAAATCGAAACCATCGGGACAGCAGATACGTCCGCGTCATTGGCAAAAACAAAGGATATCACAGCGTCTACGACACTTGCCCTTTTGAGTATTCGCACGTCCAGCATTGCCTCCGTTGTCGCGACATCGCCAAACACGCAAATTATTATGAGCAGCTATACCCAGGACGGGAGCGATTACCTGACATCCGTTTTGTTTATGGCTCCGGGCAATGTGACGCCGATCTCTGTGGTGTGGAACCCATCAGGGATGTACGCTTTTTCCTCGGTTACGGTGAAAGGCAAAAACATAAGCGGTCAGGCATTTATGGCTGGATAGGAGACATTATGGCAGCTTCATTTCCAAGCGCAATCACTTACAGCAGGATTCTAATTTATGGGTAAGTTCTTCAACTTGTCGCTCCAAATCTCTGATACGTGCAATGTAGTGCTTTTTATAGCTCTCCTCTGCACTTGTGTCGTGCTCTGGTCGCGTAGTTACAAACAGGTTTTCTGGTCTATTGTCGGTTCTTATGGCGTTCAAGTGGTGAACAATTTCGCCCGGAGCAAGAGACCTACCAAGATATTGCTCCATGACGTATCTGTGCTCAAGAATTCTTTTTCCGCCCGGAAAAGCAAGGATGATATAGCCACGGGAAAAAATTCGTGTTGGCTTTCTATCCCAGTTCACAATATCGTAATCCTTCACTGTTCTTGTTTTTACCCCTGCAAGACGCATCCACTCCTGCACGGCGTGCTTTGTAAAGCCAAGCCTTTCTCCTATTTGGCGCATAGAAAGACCTTCTTGGGTATAAAGCCTAATACCTTCTTTTATGACGGTATCGGAAGCCTTTGTAGATCGTACTCCAACTTCGTAAAGAAATTCATTCCATCCATAACGGCGCATAATCACCCTCGCAATATTCGCATCAATATCGCGAGACTTCAATGGGGATGTCCGCCCCTCTGCTTGTTCCTTGATGTAATTCTCGAGAAATTCACGAGAGTATTTCACCTGTTGCATATATCATCCTGTTTACATAGTTTGATATATTATACCACTTCTGTATAAAAAGGTAGGATATATGGCGAGCGCATTTCCAAACACAATCAAGACATTTACCACCAAGGTCAACGGGGTGGATGATGTGGACGCCACCCACATTAACAGCGTGCAGGAAGAAATCACCGCGATGGAAACCGAGCTGATCGCCGGCCACCGCGAGGGCTGGATACCGGCAAGCGGCACATGGACCTATGCCAGCGCGACGACCTTCACCGTGGCGGGTAACCTGACCGCCTATTTTGGGGTAGGAACAAAAATCCGCCTGACACAGGGCGGTGGGTATAAATACTTCTATGTGGTTTCCAGTTCCTACAGCGCACCCAATACTACCGTCACGGTAGTAGCTGATGGAGCCAATACCCTGGCGAGCGCGGGGATTGCCAACAATTATTTTAGCTATGCCGACTGTCCGGTGGGTTTCCCGGCCTGGTTCAACTGGACGCCTTCCTGGACCGGGCTGACGGCGGTTGGCGCGGTGACCACCGCCGGGATTTTTAACATCGTTGGGCGCATGGTCAAGTTCAAAGCAACCGTGACGGCGGCGACTTCCACGGCGGCGACCGCTGTTACCACTTACATCGGCAACCCGCCCATTTCGCCCATTGGTTACGACGTGGTGCTCGCCACAGACACCAACGTTAGCACGATTGGAACGAGCCTGAGCGCCCCCAACCGGTTGTATGTACCCACCTGGTCGGCGCGGGCCGGGTTTGTGATTTTGTCGGGAACCTACCAGATTTAGCCGTGACCGCGCTTACTGGCACTTTACGTATTCGACCCGCCAGTAGTTGTCTTTGGTCTGGTATTCGGCCTGGGCGTAGCCACCCGCGCAGGTTCCCAACTTCACCAGCGTATGCGCGGGGATCACCGAGGATGGGGTATAGACGCGCTTGTTGGAGGTGTCCAGGTGGAACAGATACGCCTGCACCTCACGGGTGGTTTCGACCACATCCACGCCCACCGGCCCGGAGAAGTCGCCAATGCCCGAGGGCTGCGCGGTGGCAACCGACTTGCCGATATTGGGCGGCGTGGGAACATCGGTATCAGGCGCGGGGTACATGAAGAACGATAGCGCGGCAAGCAGGACAAGAACAACAACGGCGGCAAAATGTTTCATGGTTTGTTTCCTTTATGTGTGCGGTAATGGTTTATTTACCATGTTATCAGATATAGGACAGCACTGCAAGATTGTTGACACCATCGCCGCGATGCTGACCCGCGCGCTGCGCGAGGGAACCTGGCCGCGCGGCGGGGACCGGGGGCCGGTGGGTGGATAACGATGAAACCAACGTGCAAGGCGGAAGCAGACTACGCCATCTGGCGACCGGACAACCCGCGCCTGTGGTATCGCGGCTTTGGCAAATACGCCAAACGGCAGATGAACCGGGCGAGGCGCAGACAGTGGAAGCGGGAACGAATGACAATCAGGCATGTAGACGTATAAGGTAATAAAGATATACTACTGCTGATATATTAGCAATATCAGTAGAAGCAGAAATATATCAAGGAAAAAGTATGCTGGCAGTATGCGCGAACAACACAAATAAAATAGCCCAGGCATTTCACCTGGGCTATTGTGCTGCGCGTGTGTTATTTCTGCTTGCGTGGTCGTCCGCCTTTCTTGCCGTTTTCCGCACTGGCTTTGCTGCGCTTGGCACTTGGCACGGCGCGCATCGCGGATGCCGCCTTGCTCATTTCGGTGACAGTGTACACCGCTTCTTCTGGGCGCATCCCGCCATCGACCAGCGCGACAAACCGCTGGGCCTGCCGCTGCGTGCCAAAGTAGTAGTAAAAATCTTGACTGACGTACTCCGCCGGGGAAAGATCGGCAACCCAACCGTCTTTGCTGTTGTCAACTTCCTGCGCCTTAAAAACCCGCTTGTCGCTCATGGGTTCCTCCTCTGCTGGCCTTTGGCCCGACCAGCGGGGCTTTTTGCTTTATTTGTTTCCGTCAAGTTGGAACTTGACAATTTTTGTCGTTTCCGAGAAGCAGGTCCCCGCGATCCACAGGTCCCGGTAGTCGCCTTCCTGCGGAAACTCGGCGGTCGAGTTGTAGAAGTAGCGATGAACCAACCCCTTGCCGTCCGTCCATGTATCTGTTTTGTACCCGTTCCGCTTCATGTAGCGGATAATCGCGTCGAGCACATCCTCGTTGTCCCGGACCTTTGTTTGAAGTTCTTTGTTGCGCATGTCGGTTGTGTTTTTCATCTGTTCCTCCGTGTTTTTTGTTCCTGCGTTCTTGATAATATTATAAACCCAACGTTGGGTTATTTCAATAGGCAAAATGCGATTTTTGGACTTTCTAATGTAATGTTCTATTTATTCGGTATGTTCTAAGAAAGGCTTTACAGGTAGGCATATGGCATATACAAAGGGTATCGACACCAGCACCCACCAGGACTCGCCCCAAATCAAAGGCAATATCGACTGGTCCAAACCTAAGCTATACGAAGTGCAGTTTGTCATCAACCGCGTGACCTTCTGCGCCACAAAGGATGATGACTTCGACCGCAACTGGAACGAGCAGCGCGGGCGTTACCTGCGCGGGGCCTACGGCTTTTGGGGCTACTGGCCCGGCGCGCCGGAGATGGGCTTGCAGGTGCGCGCCGTGGTGGATGCGCTGAAACCCGACCGGGGCGAAATGCCGGTGGTGTGGGCGGACGTGGAAAAGGCCAATAACAACTACCGCCCGCTGCCGCCTCGCGCCGAAGCCCTGGCGCTGCTGGAACGCTACATGAAGGGCATCGAGGACGGGCTGGGCATGGGAACGGGGCTGTATACCAACATCTCCGGTCTGGTGGCCCTTGCGCCGATCCCGCCCTGGCTGCTGGCAAAGCCGCTGTGGATTGCCTGGCCGCTCTCCCCATCCACCGCTGAAACCACCGAAGCGTATATTGCCCGCACCGGCGTTACCCCGCCCATCGCCAAATACTGGCCCAAGCCCTTCACCTGCTGGCAATTTTCGTGGAAGGGACCGGGGCTAGCAATGGGCATGGAAAGCCACGGTTTAGATATGAACTACTACGCCGGCAGCACCGACGCCCTGCGCGCCTGGTGCGGCCTGTCGGCCCCTACCCAACCCCCTGTAGACCCTGGAAAGGATGAACCAACCATGCACGAAAACAACTTTATCATTGTCTCCAACTACAACAACCAGGATGCGGTCGCGTCCCCGGTGATGGACTTTGACCAACTCGCCGCCGAGGGCGTGGAAGGCTTCGGC
>Ga0196970_1000377_pt1 | contig 55291 bp, 41 predicted proteins | sample S1v_513CmetaG_FD_148672 | JGI IMG/M metagenome (GOLD analysis project Ga0196970, IMG submission 148672) | Soil microbial communities from Anza Borrego desert, Southern California, United States - S1+v_5-13C | ecosystem: Environmental > Terrestrial > Soil > Desert | place: USA: California...
CAACGACCGTCCTCTCGACTTCACTCGCTTCTCACACCTCACCTTCGACTGCTACGGCACGCTCATCGATTGGGAGACGGGCATTCTCAACGCGATCAAGCCGCTGCTCGCCGCTCACCAGCGCCCCCTTTCCGATCGCGAAATCCTCGAGATGTACGCCGAACTCGAGAGCCTCGCTGAACAGGCGCCATACATGCCCTACAGGAAGGTGCTTGAGGAAGTCGTCAACGGATTCGGCCAGCACCTCGGCTTCACACCGGACGAGTACGAGGAATGCGTGCTGGAAGACTCGCTCAGAAACTGGCCACCCTTCCCCGACACCGTGGCCGCTCTCCAAAAGCTCGCCACCCGCTACAAGCTCTGCGTCATTTCCAACGTCGACGACGACCTGTTCGCCGAATCCGAATACCACCTCACCGGAGGCGCGGCCTCCGACTCGAACATTCGCTTCGAGCACGTGATCACCGCACAGCAATGCGGCAGCTACAAGCCGTCGCTCAACAACTTCGCAGTCGCTCTGGAACGAATCGGAGTGGGCACCTCGAACATCCTGCACGTCGCCCAGAGCCTGCACCACGACATCGCCCCAGCGCGCTCCATCGGACTCACCACCGTCTGGGTCAATCGCCGCAAAGGGAAAGAAGGCCCCGGCGCCACCCCCGCAACCTCAGGCATCACCCCCGACCTCGAAGTCGCAACCTTGCAGGAACTGACGGACTTGGCAATCGGTGTGGGGTAAGTAGGCCTTGGTACGCTGACAACCTGTTAACCGCATAAGGGATGGGCCTGCAACCCTGCAATACGAGTGCGATGCATCTCGACGCGTTTGACTGTCCGGAGCGATGCATCGTACTATGCCCACCCACGGGGGTCTGGGGTGATTGGGACCACCATATCCCATTACCGCGTGCTGCGCAGGATCGCTGGCGGCGGTATGGGGGTTGTTTACGAGGCCGAGGATCTCAATCTCGGGCGTCGTGTCGCTCTCAAGTTCCTGCCTGAAAACATCGCTTCCTCTCCCAACGGCCTTCGGCGATTTCGTCGCGAGGCGCGTGCCGCCTCGGCCTTGAACCACCCGAATGTTTGTACGATTTACGACATCGCCGAAGCCGATGGCATGACATTCATTGCGATGGAGTTCCTCGAGGGAAGAACTCTCAAGGCACTCATGACGGGGCAGCCAATGCGGTCCGGCTTCGTTACCAGCTTGGCCGTCCAGATTACCGGTGCCTTGAAAGCAGCTCACGCCAAGGGCATCCTTCACCGCGACATTAAGCCCGCCAACATCTTCGTAACCGAGGACGGCCAGGCGAAACTGCTCGATTTTGGCGTTGCAAAGATCCTGAATGCCGAGTCCGAACGGTTCGTTGTTGCCGACGCAACCGTCACGACGGAGTTAACAACACAAGGCGCCCCCGTAGGCACGATTTCGTACATGTCCCCCGAGCAGGCCTTAGGCAAGCCACTTGACGCACGCACCGACCTATTCTCGTTAGGCGTTGCTCTATACGAGATGTCGACCGGAGTTTTGCCGTTTCGCGGCGATTCGTGGGTGACGGCAATGCAGGCGTTGTTGAGCGACGTGCCAGTTCGCGCCGTTCATCAACTCAATCCAGACGTGCCTCCGCAGCTTGAGAGGATCATCTGCAGGGCCCTGGAGAAGAACCGCGAGCTTCGCTATCAGACTGCAGCCGAAATGAGAACCGATCTGCGACGGTTGGAAAATTACCCTAGCGCAGCCGCAGCAAGTGCCTCGACCGCGGTCGCATCCATGAACGGTCCCGATCAGACAACGGACTTAGCTGCCGAGAACTTCGAGGGCGCACCCCACCCTCGCCTGTCGGGACCGACCACCTTGCCGGGCCGCCGCTGGCCACCGACCCTCGTATTGACTGCCATTCTCGCGCTAGCGGTTATCGCAACTATTTCAGCGACTGCGGTGTGGTGGTTCCAGAGAGCCAGGCCGGCACACAGAGCAACATCGTTCCTCACAGACGATTCTGCACGTCGGGTACTTGCAGTGTTTCCTTTCGAAAACATCTCGCCCGACCAATCACAGGAATACTTCAGTGCTGGCATTACTGAGGAGATCAGAGGACAACTCTGTAAGCTGTCTTCCCTTCAGGTTCTCAGCAAGACTGCTGTTGCCGGATACAAGGACCCCCGGAACAACTTGCGTCAGGTGGCGAATGAACTCGGCGCAACCACGGTGGTATTTGGGAGTGTGAGACAGGATTCATCTCGCATACGAATCAACGTAGAACTTGTCGACACCCGGAGCAACCGTATCGTCTGGGCCGAGCAGTACAACCGGGAACTGAACGACATTCTTGCCGTGCAGAGCGATGTCGCACTGCGCATCGCTGACGCGCTGGTCACGACTCTCTCCTCTTCGGAACGACAACGGATTGAAAAACTGCCCACCCGGAACGTCGGGGCTTATCGTCTGTACTTGCAGTCACAAGAACTCAGTCAAAGCGACCTCCGCCAGAACCGGGAGGCGATCAAGCTGCTTGAAAGAGCGATCGAAATAGACCCTCAGTTCGCTGTCGCTGCATCTCGACTGGCTTACCGTCAGTTCTTCCTGGCACTTTTCGCGAGCGCACGCTACATCGACCTAGGGATGAAGACCGCTCGAAGGGCCGTCGAACTGGATCCGAACCTCTCTGATGCACATATTGCCCTCTCTTTCGGTTATCGCTTGAAAGGACAGGTGACGAAAGAGCGGGTTTCACTCCTGAAAGCAACCGAGCTCAACCCAAACGACAGTACAGCGATGCAGAATCTCTCCATTCTGGAGACAGAGCTCGGACGCTACGCCGAAGCCCTGCACTGGGCACGTCGTGCGTTTCGACTCGACCCCCATCACGGAGTCAGCTACTACCACCTTTGTGCTCCACTTCTCTTCTTGGGCGACGACTCGGTTACAGAGACATGGCTTTCCGAGGGCAATCGCCGATTCCCTGGCGAGATGCGTTTACAGATTCTGTTCTCAATGCTGGACATACTGCGCGGAAGGGAGCGGGAAGCCCTAGACCGGGCCCGAAAAGTCGCCCAAGACGACCCCGACAATGAGGAATTGGATAACCTAGTCGCGGACGTGGCACTCATTACAGGTACCCCAGACGCGACAACTTATGTCGAGCACTTTTTTCGTTCTGTGCCGGACTTGAATGCCAACTGGTGGCTTTTGCCTGAATCATATCGAGTGCGATATGCCTACCTGCTCGCAAATCGGGGTGAAACAAAGCGTGCGCACAAGTTGCTGAACGAAGCCGAGAGGAAGGCCCGGCAAACACTCGACGAAGGCGACGAGACGCCGCGGCTCCGCATGGAACTGGCAGCAATCTATGCTCTCAGGGAGCAGAACAGGGCTGCACTGGAATGGCTTGAACGCGCTTACGACCTTGGTTGGCGCGATGCCCGTACGCTCGCTCGTGATCCTATGCTTCAGCGCTTGCGGGAAGAGCAAGCATTCAAAGATCTGGTGAGCCGCATTACCAGCGAAGTAGCCGCGATGCGCGAGCGCTCGACAGACCTGCGCGAACTGCGCCAACTTAAACTCACCCGCATCGTTGCTCCTGGTGCCGCAAACAACTGATCGAGTGGGAAGGCCATTCCACTAGTTCGCGCCGCCGCGTTCAGCTACTCCACCACTTTCAGTGGCGCGATCACGCTGCCAATGCGACCCGACACGACATCGCGAATCACGAACTTTGCCGTGTAGGAACCCGGAGCCAACCGGAAGAAGTCGTTGTAGGTCGCACCCGATGTTTTCACTGCCTCCACCTGTTGAGCCGTCAAGCGGGACTCGGCCTTGTGCGTCACGTCCGCGGCCCGCTTGCCTTCCGGCGTGACAGCGACCGCGACTGCCTCGAAACCCATGTGGTTGCGATTGGCCTCATCGATGGTGACGCCCTCGGGCTTCAGAGACACGCTGAACCCTACCTGAACCTCTTTCGAGTTGGGCACCGGCTTCTGTTCGGTCCACCGTACCGTTAACGGGATCTCGGTAAGTTGCAGAGGCGACGTGAGCGCAAGATCAAGATCGTGCCTCTCATCATCGCGCTTCGCATCGACGAAGAACCCCTTGCGCGCCCTGGTATGAAATCCATCCTGACGAACGCGCACATTCAGGTTTCGCCAACCTGGCTTCACGTCCCTGCCGTCAAGGTAGTAGCCCAGCAGGTAGTAATGGGAGCTGTCGTCCGCGGCGTCACGAAAGCTGGACGCGAGGTCGTTGGTGTTGACGTAGGCTTTTCCGCCGGTCATCTCCGCGAAGCTGCGCAGCGTGGCAACGGTGTCGCTGAAGACCAGGTCTTCCTCCATCCAACGCTGGTGTGCGCTTCTCCGGTCCCACCCGGTATACGTACTTGCTTGCCACATCCCCGTGTTTGCGACGAGTCCGCGAGCGTCTACCGTGTAGACCGACATGTTCGCGTCATTGAGCACCTGCCATGCTCGTTCATAAATCGGCATTAACTCTGTTAGCGAGTCTCGAACGCCCCTGGGCAAAGTCCCGACGAGGCGGCCCGCGGCATTGACGGTGAACGGGAAGCCTGCGGTAATCCAAATCAGCGCCTTGCGACCAGGCACGCCGGAGTAGGCGCGAGCGAATTCCTCCAACGCATCCAGAGTGCGCCTGATTGACTGGTGGCTTCGCCCTGCTCTCTCCTCTGCACGAGCTTTGTCGTCCCGCCCCTTGAAGTCCTGCAACAATGCTTCAACGATTGAGCCCGACGTACCGAATTTGTCAGGGGCGCCTTCGAAGACGTTGTCACCGTATCCGGAGAAGAACGCAGCTTCGCCAGTTCCGCTAACAGCGCATCCCGGTCATCAGTGAAATCACGAACCACCTTTAAACCGCCGATGTCCACTGTAACCAGCGCAATGAGTGCGTTGTCATTGAGTGCGCTGGAGAGAAACTTGCCCATCTGGTGCCGGGCATAGTTCTGGTCGAACATCGGCGTGTTAATCCGGTCGAGCGCCATGATCACGAGTCGCCGCGGCGCGGTATTGGCCGCATTGATGTTCGTGAACTCACCCGATGCCGCCGGACGCGGAATCGGCTCGCTCGAAGTCGTGACCTCTTCCGAAAACGCGAGCACGCGTTCCGCGCCGTTCTCCTGAACGATGAAGTCCTGCTTGGTCAGCCCTTTGGCATGCCGTCCGGACTTGTCGCGAACCACCACCGGCACGAGCACCAACTGCGACCGCGACACAATCTTTGGCGAAGAAGCCCCGGACAGCTTTTGCGCTAGGGCAGATGTCGCAACAATCACGATCAACGAAGCGCTAAGCAGAACGAGGGCGGCAGACCAGCGGATCTTTTCGCAGGATGTCCTTTGCATGGCACGACAGTAGAACTCTGCCGCGCAGTCCACGCAAGCTATTTATCGCAAGCTATCCATGCATTTGGTTCCGCAGAAGCCGCGGATCGACGCGCGACCCTTCGAGATCAGCCTTCGCGACGGTGCAGCTTTCGAAATGGCGCAACTGTTAGCTCGTCAGGGCGGCATTCGTTAGCCCAGCGCGTACTGTCAGCCCCGTCAGGGGCGGCATTCATTAGCCCAGGGCTTCAGCCCTGGGTTTCGGCGCACAACTCCCCGAGCCCCGTAGGGGCGACACTCGGGGCTGCCCCTCGTCTCAAAACACTCAATCGGGATTATTGCTGATCGCATCATGATGGGCGATATGGTTCACCCCACCATCGCCTTGACCTCTTCCGGTTCTTCTCCCATCCACTCCACGTTCTGCGCGGTTCCGTCATAAATCGACGACGTCTTGAACGGCTCAAACTTGCCTGTCGCCGCGGCTTGCGCGGTTTTCGCCAGCAACTTCCTCAGTTGCTCTTCCGAGAATGGCTTGAACAACCGCGCCGCTTCGGTCGCCTGGTCCAGTACTTCCATGTTATCGATCCCGCAGATGACCACCGAGCTCAGCGCATACTGGATCGCTTCAATTGGCGTGACCGTTCCCGACTTCACGATCGCGCCATTGGCCAGCGTCTTCATGGCGAGCACGCCGATGCCCTGCTTCACCATTTCCGGCACCACCAGCTTCGAGAAGCTGCGGAAATGCGCGTCCATGACGTTGATGGGCAACTGCGAGGCGTCGAACTTGAAGCCGTTCTGCTGCGCCACCTCGAGCATGTTGAGATGTATTCGCGGATCCTTGTGCCCGGTGAAGCCGATGTAACGCAGCTTTCCGGCCTGCCTTGCCTCCAGCAGCGCCTCCTGCGCCCCTTCGGGTCCAAAGAATCGGGATCGTGAGTTGAAAGCCGATTTCTGAACAGCTATTTCAGTGTCGCTTCGTTATCCCTGCGGCAAATCTTCGCAAGATCGTATTTCCCAGCGCGTTCATCTTCGGTTGCGGTGTCCTGCATCTCTTCGCGGCTCAGATTCTGCCACACCTTCCCGCTTTGGTCGGAACACATCACCCAAAAGCCCCAAACCCCTTGGGGCAATTTGTCTGCTGGGTAGGCGAAGATCAGGTACGAAGTGCGTGGGCGTTCTAGGCCATCACAACCGATTTCATAGGCGTACGGGCTTGATGAGGGCGGCACCCAACCAGCACGCCGCAGGTCATCTAAGTCGCATGTGAATCCCTGAGAAGGGTTCAAACGTGCGAACTGCTGCTCGGCATTGTTGATACTCCTGACGCTCTCACGAGCACGAGCTTCGTGAGCAGTTTGTTTTGCCAGTCGCCAGAAAGGTCTGAGAATCAGCACGCCGATTGCAAGGGCGCAACTGAGAGCAGAATCCAGCGTGTCTTTTTCGTCATTCCGCACCATTTCGGGATTCAGAATGATAGCCGATTTCTGCACAGCAAAAGGAATTACTGCGCCTGCGGTGGTTCGGCCTCTGCAACGAGACAAGCGACGCCATGCGACCGTTCATTCATTGTCACCACGTCGTCTGCATTAACAATCCACCCTTCCGGCAAACGCTTCGATGCTTTCAGGTAGTACTTTCCGGGCTTGAGTTTCGGGAAAGAGAACCTTCCGGCTGCATCGGTTTCGTTGACGCTATCGGCGGTTCGTCAGGATTCGTGAAGCACTCAACCGTCATGTCAGATTGGGATTCTCCGGTGTTGGTGTAGCCTACCCATCCGCGCAGCGGCAACGAGACAAATCCGTCCTCAGAACACGTTCCATGTTCGTTCTGCGCATATACGGTGGCGACCAGCAACAGTGCGCCGATTGCGATTGCGTGTTTCATCCTGCAACTCTACTCGCTCATAGCTGTTGCGAACAGGGCATTCATCCACGGTATCCCGTTTCGGGATTGGTGGAGGGAAGCCGATTAATGAGATGGTCCGCCGACTCGATCACCACGCGAGTGGCATGATCGAGCAGCAGCATACATCCGGAGGATCATCGCATGGATATCGCTTCGATCGGCATTGATCTCGGCAAGAACACCTTTAATCTGGTCGCCCTCGACAAGCACAGCAAGGTTGTTATCCGGAAAAAGTTCTCACGCAAACAGTTGCTGGCTTACACCGCGAACCTGCAACACTCGTTGATCGCGCACAAAATAGGGCTTCGCACTCACAATCCCCGAATCGGGATTGTGAGCGATATGCCGATTTACTGACAGCAAAGCCTCTATCGCAGCGCTGCGAGTGACTTGTATCGCAACCACGCCGACCTAAGTGAATTCCAACCGCTGGATACAAACGCGATGTCACCTGGCGGCCTGACCAGTACGTAAGTCGCAGTTCCGCCCGTGGGGAGCGTCGCTACTGCAAAGTCGCTGTCGCGTGGCCCACCAATGGTTCGTCCACCAGCCACGAAAACAGGAAAATCGTAACGATTGTCCACCATCACTCTTTCGACTTCGTGAGGTTCCTCGAATACGGAGACTGCCACCACCTGCAATTCGGACGTTTTTGCAATCTCATTGAATGCATCGAGGTCGTGCTTATCACATCCCAAAATCCCGACGCGCAAGAGCGTCCATTGTCCAACGAAGTTGATGGGCTGAACCTTGCCGCTTACGTCGGGGAGATTGAAGGAAGGTAGCCGCTCAGTACGCTGATACAACCTTACGTTTCGGAAGGAATGAACGCGAAGCCCGTATGCAATAAGGCGGTCGCTGGGAGCGAAATTCAGGCGGACTGTCTTGCCGCCCCGAAGAACAACGCTGTGTTTAGCGTCAATATTGACCGTGTGCAAGAGGTAGGCGACACTCACCGCGTTCAGTGTTGCTATTGTCCGCCCGTCGATTGAGACAATAACGTCGGAGGGGCGGAAGGCGTCGCCTTTCCATGGGATGTGCGACGATGAGACAACCATCCACCCAGCGTCCCGTTCGACTGTGACAATCCATCCGAGGTCAATGGAAGGGCGCGGCACCGCCGAGTCAGTTGCAGAATGACACGTCGGCACCAAGGCGATAAGGCAAACAAGCATCAGCAGGAAACGCTGCATACAACGTCACGCTCTCAGAACCGTTGTTTTCACGTCAGCACCTTACTCGGATTTGCGGCTAAGTTCAACGATTGTGGAGATATCAGGGCATTCCGCTCACTATCCCGTTTCGGGATTGTTGGTGGTATGCGGATTTACCACTCACAATGCGATGAGAGCCATAACGCTCAGCGTTTTTCGGCGTTGGAATCCGTTTCTGACTCGACAACAACGTTCCGTGCTGATTCGATACAGGCCGCCTGCATTGCACCCTTACGCTCAGGCTCCAACGGGCACACTTCAAAGTCTCCAAAAATGCGATTCGCAAACGGCTTCAGCTTCGTTTCCACAGATTCGGGAAGTCCCGGATGCTCGTTGTCGAGTTCATCCTTTTGCTCAGCCCCCGGGCCGCTGTGAATGCCTAGCAAGCGATGGGTTCCGACTTTCCACAGACGAAATGCTGGTGTGCCGTTGTACATGCTTAGCCTGCCGTGCGTCCAGTAACATGATGCTGCGTTCGCAGGAGTTTTGCAGGCAATCCTGCGCTTCGCCATTTTGGGTTGGTGGCCGCCAGCCGTGCTGGCAATCAACAGCAACACCGCGAAAGTAATCGCACGCACGACGTGGAACATACCGCAGTCAAGCACATCTTTTCAATTAGCTGTTGAGAACAGGGCTTCTCACCACCTATCCAGAGCAGCCCTGACGCTATGGTCAAGCCCCCTCGCCTGTGCATAACTCCCCAAGCTCCTGAGCACACACGAAATATTTCCTCCTGCACCCTGTCGGTTCATCACCCGGAGGCCTGCTACGCTGGACATAGCAGCAAACAATAGTGCGGCCACGCATTTGATCGGCACAGATACCAATCAGAACCTAAGTCCTTTGTTTGTAGGATTCTGAGATATACCCCGTGCGCAGCACCGCGTAAACAGCGGATTTCCGGAAAAGAGGGGGAGGGGGCAGGCCACGGGTACGCCCGGCCTACAACAATGCAGGAGAGTCCTGCTGCACGCCCGTGACACGAGCGCCTCGGCATCATGACGCCCACGTGGGCCTGTCATATGCCGCGAAGCGAAGACTGGTTGTTCTTGCGTTACGACGGCGAGGGCGGTGTTTCCGCCGTTTCCATGTGCTTCACGCGCAAGTGCTTGATCTCGACTCTGTCGAGCTTTATGTCTTGAATTCGCAGCTTGCGGATCGCCAGCGCGCCGATTGCCAGCGCGCCTACAGCAAAAGCTCCAAGCGCAAAAGCTCCGACGGCAATTGCGCCAGTGCTGGCCGCTCGCGTCTGAGAAACCAGGGCTTGTGTGGACTGAGGTCTGCGTCGATGAAGCATGCTCGACTCCGTGCGGTTCGCGAGTGGCAGGCGGGACGCCCTCATCGAGGGTACCCACCCTCGCGCCGTGCTCTTCGGCGCCAGGGTGGGCAGCTAAGCACTTCCCTCTGTAGCGCCGGCGTTACTGGTTTACCGGAATTTTGATGATCTTCTTCTGGATCGCGTACGTGACCAGCTGCGCTTTGTTGTGAATATCGAGCTTGCGCATCAGGTTGAATTTGTGCGCCTCGACAGTCTTGACGCTGAGCGCCAGCAGCACGGCAATTTCCTTCACCGAATTGCCTTCGGCCAGCAGTTTCAGGATCTCGCGCTCGCGGGGCGTGAGGGTCGAGATGCGCGGACGCATCTTGGCGTCACGCACACGTGCGCGGAAGTCCTCCACGAGCTTCGACAGTACCTGCGACGACAGGTACTTGCCGCCCTTATAGACGTCGCGTACAGCGGTCACAAGCTGCGGCGCGGGCGTGTCCTTCAACACATAGCCGGCGGCGCCGACTTCCAGACACTGCACAAGGTAGTCCTCGTCCTCATACATCGTGAGGAACAGAACCTTCGTCTCGGGCCGGTTCTTGCGAATGTGGCGTGCGGCCTCGAACGACGACAGCCCCGGCATGCCGATATCCATCAGCACGATATCCGGGCGCAGGTCACGCGCCTTTTCCACGGCGTCGCCCGCATCGGGCGATTCGCCAACTATTTCGAAATCCGACTCGCTTTCAAGGAGCCGGCGTACGCCCTGGCGGAACAGCGTGTGGTCGTCAACGAGTAAGCACTTGATCTTTGGCATTCAGTTACACCTTATAAATCTAGAACCCCGAAATCCTGAGGTTCCGTCGGTACTCACCGCCCTACTTAGGTTCGATGCTGCTGGACGGCGAAAAAAAATAGATTGATTGCTGCACATCCGGGAACCTTCCCGGACACTTAACCTTTCGAACACTTCAAAACGTAGGACCCGTCGTTCCGTTTGCGGCCACCATGCGCACGCTCGGCACTGCATCCGCAGTCCTCAAAACCACGGACTGCTGAAGTGCCGCCTCGGCGCTGCTTTCGACGGGAACAGTTACTTCGATCCGCGTTCCCTTCCCTTTCGAGGAAACAACGCGCACCTTGCCGCCCAGCATGCCGATACGTTCGCGAATTCCGGCCAGCCCAAACGTCTGGCGCTCAGTCTTGCCCTGAGGCTTGGTGATGCCGACGCCGTCGTCTTCCACAAACAGAGCGACTTTTCCATCGTCGCGCGACATTTGGATGTTGACGGCTTTCGCCTGAGAGTGCTTGGCAACGTTGTGGAGCGCTTCCTGCACTACGCGATAGATCGCCGCTTCAACTTCGGGCGCCAATCTTCCGACGTCTTCGCCGATCGCCACGCGAGCCTTCACGCCAGTGCTCTTCGCGAGGTCCTTGGCTTCCTTGCGAATGGCGGCGATCAGTCCCAGTTCCTGCAGCACCAGCGGCGATAAGCGGCCAATGATGCGGCGAATTCCCTCGATCGTGCGGTCAACAACGGTCACCGTCTCGCGAACCTTGGCTTTCGCGGTGCGTCCTGTAAGACTCTTCTCCAGCATGCCAAGGTACAGTCGAATAACCATCAGCGACTGTCCCGTTTCGTCGTGCAGTTCCCGGCTGATCCGCTTCCGTTCGTCCTCTTGAACCTTCAGCAGGTGTCCGGAAAGCTCAACAATGCGAACCTCGCGCTCGCGCAAGGCTTCATTCATCCGTGCGCGGGAAATGGCCAAAGCTGAGCGATCGGCGATGGCGCGCATCAACTCGCGCTCGGTTGGATACCACTCATAGGGTTTGCCGAACCCGATCAGCAGAACCCCGATCACATGATCGGCAGTTTTCAGCGGCACACCCCACAGTGCCTTGGCCTTGGTGCGCAACATTGGGTTGAGCGCGCCATTCGACGTCTCAATGTCGGAAAGCATGGCAGGTTCGCCTGTCAGCGCGATCTGCCCCGAGAACCCTTGTCCCATCGTGACAACAAGGTCTTCCGCAAACTCCTCAGGGTCAATGCCGACAAAGGCAGTTGGCCGCATGACGTCGGAATCGGGCTCACGTAGAAGCACCAGACCCAGGCTTGCGTTGAAGGTTGAGGTCGTGATGTTCAGTACGTGATCAAGAAGCGCCTGGAGGTCAGCGGCCGAAAGCTCGGCATCCAGCACCGAGAGTAACGCGTGAGATTCTCGTCTCTGGCTGTCGAAATAAGCGCCGGAAACCGCTACGAAAGTGGCGGACGTAAGGGTTTCAAGCGCGGCCAGCGCTTCGGCCCGCCTTTCCCGGTCGAAGTCCGTAAGGTGCCGCTCACAAATGGCCTGAGAAAATTCCAGCGCACGTGCCACCGCGCGCGTGTCTACCTGCAACTTGGAAAGTCGAATTCCGAAATAACTAAGGTGCTCGAAGAATGGCTCGAAATCGCCGTCTCGGAACAGGGAGTATCCCGTTGGAAGGTTCAACCGCTCCAGCACGCCCAGCGTCCGCTCGTCGAATGCGAATTCGCCGCCCATCTTGCGCCGCCACGCTTCCGAAATCTGCGGAAAGCGCGGCTCGAGCGCACGCGCGACTTCAATAATCAGCGCTCGCGAGCTTTGCTTAAGAGGCAACATCAGCGACACCAATACTCCTTATGATTGGCCAGGCAATGCCACTTCGGGCGCACATACCGTGACTACAAGAGCAACCCAGATTTTCGCGAGTTGCTCAGCATTTTACCTGCTTGATAGGCAAAAATCTACCGGATAGCCAACTCATGTTATCAAATTTCTTAGTGCTTAAACGGTAACATCTTACGCAACTTTTTTCCTACTTCCTGCAAGAATTTGCCGAACACCTAGATAAGCTCGGGCTTTTTGCGGTCGCCGTTTCATCAGGTACAATCCGAGCTTTATGCTGCGTTTTCTTACAGCCGGCGAATCCCACGGCGAGGCTCTGGTGGCCATGATTTCCGGCCTGCCCGCCGGACTCGGTGTGGATGAGGCATTCATCGACCGCGAATTGTGGCGGCGTCAGCAGGGTTATGGGCGAGGCGGTCGAATGAAGATCGAGCAGGACACGGCCCACATCCTGTCCGGCGTGCGCGATGGCAAGACTATCGGTTCGCCCATATCCTTGCTCATCGAAAACCGTGATTGGCAGAATTGGCAGGAATCACTGCCCATCGGCAAAGGCGATCCGGCGAAGCACAAGGCCGTGAAGTCGCCGCGACCGGGACACGCCGACCTTTCCGGCGCACTGAAACACAATTTCCCCGAAGCTCGATATGTTCTAGAACGTGCTTCGGCACGCGAGAGCACGGCCCGGGTGGCGATCGGCGCTATTGCCAAGCAATTCCTGCGCGAACTCGGCATCGAGGTGCTGAGCCATGTGATAGCCGTGGGTGCGGTGAAGTCACGGTCCGCGCAAGCGGATTGGGAGCAGATCCGCGCGTTGGCGAGTCGGGAGGAAGTTCTCCTCGGCTGCACAGATGCCGAAAGTGAGCAGCGCATGAAGGCGGAAGTCGATCGCGCAACGGAGAACCGCGACACACTGGGTGGCGTCTTCGAGGTCGTTGCGCACGGCGTGCCGCCCGGACTCGGAACGTACGCTCAGTGGGACGAAAGGCTGGATGCCCAGTTGGCCGCGGCTGTAATGTCAGTACAAGCTGTAAAGGCCGCGGAAATAGGTACTGGTGTCGATGCAGCTTTCGCACCGGGGTCCGAGGTTCACGACGAGATCGGCTATGCAGGAGAGATCGCAGAGGGCCAGCATACTCGTTTTACGCGCTCAACCAACAGGGCTGGCGGGATTGAAGGCGGCATGTCAAACGGCGAAGACATCGTCGTCCGCGGCTACGTAAAGCCCATCGCGACACTGCGGCGTCCTCTGGGTTCAGTCAGTTTCGAGACACGCGAACCGGTCAAGGCGGCTTACGAGCGTTCTGATGTATGCGTCGTGCCGGCTGCAGGTGTGGTTGGCGAAGCGATGGTGGCGCTGACGCTAGCACGTTTCGCGCTAGATAAATTCGGTGGCGACTCGATGACAGAGACTCTGCGGAATTATCATGGGTATCTGGAGCAGTTGAGAAATTATTGAACATCGCTTTTGGCTATTGGCTATTCGCTCTGAGTTGAAGCCTATCGCCGTCGGCCAAAAGCCAAGAGCCAACAGCGATTTCGCATGATCTATCCAATTGTGAAGTTTGGCGATCCGGTTCTGGAAAAACGCGGCGAGCCCGTAACTGAATTCAACATCGACTTGCACAGGTTGATTGAAGACATGTTCGAGTCAATGTACGCGGCGCATGGGGTCGGCCTGGCCGCGCCGCAAATCGGCATAGGCAAGAGGCTTGCTGTCATCGACGTCAGCTTCAAGGAAGATCCTGACGCGAAGCTGGTGCTCGCGAATCCAGAGATAATCAAGGTGGAGGGCAAGCAGACCCAGCAGGAAGGCTGCCTGTCACTTCCCGAATTCCGCGAGAATGTCACCCGCCCTAAACGCGTGACCATAAAGGCGCAGGACGCCGACGGCAACTGGTACGAGAAGACCGGAGAAGATCTGCTGGCAAGGGCATTCGTACACGAGATTGACCATCTCGACGGCAAGCTCTACATCTCGCACATCTCCGCGTTAAAGCGTGACCTCATCAAGCGCAAAGTTCGCAAGCTCGTGAAGCTAGGCGAATGGAAGTGACACGATCGGGCAGCGAGCCAGTGAGCATGTAGCCATTCGCCGTTGAAGCGTAAATGCTCTCGGGCGCGCCACTACGCCCTGTACATTGAGTCTAGGCTGGCATCAAAGCAGGCATGCGCACTGAACGCGAAAAGATGCTGGCGGGCGAGCTTTACAGCGCTCTGGACCCAGAACTCGTCGTCGCTAGGACCCGGGCGCGTGACTTGTGCCAAACGCTCAACTCCTCACGCGAAACTGATGAGGAGCTTCGCAGATATCTCTGCACGCAGCTTTTTGGAAGGGGCGGAGAGACGGTCTGGATGCAGCCGCCGTTCTACTGCGATTACGGATCCAACATCGAGCTTGGTGAGCGTGTTTTCTTCAATTTCAATTGCATTGTGCTCGACGTGTGCCGCGTGACTATCGGCGACTACACATTGTTCGGACCTGCCGTACAAATACTTACCCCGTTGCATCCGATGGGTGCAGAACTTCGTCGCAAGCAGGAGTATGGCAAGCCAATCGAAATCGGATCGGACGTATGGGTAGGAGGCGGAGCACTCATTTTGGCAGGAGTGCGCATCGGCTCACGGTCCGTGATCGGTGCGGGCAGCGTCGTCACTCGCGACATCCCCGACGGCGTTTTCGCAGCGGGAAATCCGTGCCGCGTGATTAGGCCCTGCGAGCAGGAAAGAGCTCAGCGCGATAGAGCCCTCGACCAAACGCGGTCGTCCTGAGAAAAGCGGAGCATCGCTGCATCTTGCGCGTACCGTCAAGTGCATGTATCCCTCGCTGCGCCCAGGATGAAACTTCCTGGCCTGAAACTCCGGTTGTAGTTCCCTCGTCTGCGTTTATCATTGTGCGTCGGGTCGAACGCATGGACGTCGTTTTCTGCGGTACGCCACAATTCGCCGTTCCAGCTTTGAGCGCGCTGGTAGAAAGCGGTTTCAGCGTGCGCCTGGTCGTGTCGCAACCGGACCGCCCTGCCGGACGCGGACTTACGATCGTGCCCACGCCGGTGAAGCAGTGCGCGATGGAGCACGGCATTCCGGTGATTCAACCGGAAAAGATCAAGGCCAACGAAGAGTTTCGTTCGCAGTTGCTTGCCATTAGACCCGCGGCAATCATTGTGGTCGCTTATGGCCGCATTATTCCGCAGTGGATGATCGACTTGCCGCCGCTCGGCAACATAAATGTTCACGCGTCACTGCTGCCGAAATATCGTGGTGCTGCGCCGATCCAGTGGGCAATCGCGATGGGCGAAACCGTTACCGGTGTAACCACCATGCGTATCGACGCGGGCCTCGACACAGGTGACATGTTGCTGAAACGCGAGGTCCCGATCCTGCCGGAAGACACGGCTGAGACGCTCGCTCCAAAGCTCAGCGAAGCCGGTGGTAGCCTGCTCGTGGAGACCCTGCGCAAACTTGAAGCCGGCATCGTCACCCCGATACAGCAGGACCACTCTCAAGCGACGCTGGCCCCGATCCTGAAGAAAGAGGACGGCCGCATTGACTGGAATCGCACTGCGACCGAAATCTGGAACCGTCTGCGAGGGTTCACGCCCTGGCCCGGCGCATTCACCACTTACCGTGGCAAGAACCTGAACATCTGGAAAGCACACCCAGCCGCCTCCGGAACGGAGCCTCTCGCGCCCGGTCAGATGCACGCGCAAGGGGATCACCTCTACGTCGGCTGCGGTCAGAGCACTGTGCTCGAGATTATCGAATTGCAGCCCGAAGGCAAGAAGCGCATGAGCGCACGCGACTTCGTGAACGGATATAAACCAGAAAACTCGATGATTGGATGATTGGAGAACCAGCAGTCAGCACTCAACATTCAGCATCAAGGCGCATTCGGCTTTGAGCAGCGGGCATACCTGCTGTGCTCTGAGCTAAATCATGCAATCATCCAATCATCAAATCTCATGCCTGTTCAGCAACAAAACGTCTCGCCCGCCCGCGCCGCGGCGTTCGACATTCTTGTCCGCGTTGAGCGGGAAGACTCTTACGCCAGCGAACTCCTTCATTCGCGCTTACTCGACAAACTCTCGCAACAGGACCGCGGCCTCACAATGGAACTCGTTATGGGAGTGTTGCGGTGGCGCTCACGGCTCGACGCGGCGATCGCGCAGTATTCGTTTACACCGTTCCCGCGGCTCGATTTCGAGGTGCTGACTGCCTTACGCATCGGCGCGTATCAGCTTGAGTTCCTGAAGGGCATTCCGAACCGCGCTGCCGTCAACGAAAGCGTGAATTTGGCGAAGCGCGCGAAGAAGAAATCCGCTGCTGCGATGGTCAACGTGATCCTGCGAAAGATTGCGGCCAGTGTGGCACAGCGACGCGCCGCGCTTGCCGAGTTGGAACCGGCTCGCGAGTCGCAATCGACGCGCTCAACCGGACCGCTCGTAAACCGGGCACTTGCTGGAGAAAGTGCGCCCCAGTTCCTGGCCCGGCAGTACGCGCATCCTGAATGGCTTGTCGAGCGTTGGGTTCGCGAGTATGGAGTGCAGGCAGCAAGCCAGATCTGCGTTTACGGTCAACAGGTGCCCGCAACGGCCATTCGCCTGCGCGTCGATGAACGCCAACTCGGCAGCATGGGCGAAGGCGTGGCGAGCGCAACGGCGCAACGATCACATCAACCCGGAGCCGCCATTTCGCCGGACGGACAAGGCATGAAGGACGAGATACCCGTCGGCGCGACTTCGGCTGACATCTCGCTCGCTCCCGGCAAGTTGATGAGGTCCGCTCGCCTGGTCATCAGCGGAGACGTGACCCACTCGCCGGCGTGCCACGATGGCCGAATCGTCATTCAGGACGAAGGATCGCAACTGGTGGCCGCGCTTGTTGGCAACGGCGAACGAATCCTCGATTGTTGTGCTGCTCCGGGAGGCAAGACCTCCGCGATGGCCGATCGCAACCCCGATGCGAAGATTGTCGCGGCCGATCTTCATGCGCATCGCGCGCGCTTGATGCGCCAACTTGTGCGTCAGCCTAACGTGGAGATCGTCACGGCCGATGCTACCGCACTGCCCATTCCCGGCGAATTCGACCGCGTCCTCGCTGACGTGCCTTGCTCCGGCACCGGCACCCTGGCACGCAACCCAGAGATTAAGTGGAGACTTAAGCCTTCGGACCTCGCCGAGTTGCATCAGCGTCAAGTGACAATCATGAATGCGGCACTGGATCGCGTTGCCCCCGGAGGAAGGCTTGTCTACTCAACCTGCTCGCTTGAACCAGAGGAGAATGAACACGTCATTGAAGAAGTCTTACGCGAGCGCGCGAGTTTCCGGCTCGTTGAGATGATTGGAGAACTCGAAAGACTCGAAGCCGATGGCACCCTGGTGTGGAATGACCTTGAATCGCTTACACGCGGGCCGTATTTGCGCACTCTCCCCGGAGTGCATCCTTGTGATGGATTCTTCACCGCAGTAGTGGAACGACGATAGCCTTCCCGAGGGCCCCTGAAGCGCTTACCTCATCAGCTTGAGCCCGCTTGAAAACCGTTCGGGCTTGCCCACATTCGAAACAGTGAGAGCAGAAAAAAGGCGGTCCGCATTGAAGCGGACCGCCCTGCTTGGAGGCGGAGCAGATTACCACGTTAAGCGTGCACCGACCTGACCGACACGCGGGCTCGTACCACCATCGGTGATCTTGCCCTGATCGCTGCCGAAGCCAGTCTGCGCACCAGCGTAGCTGGAACGGTTGAATGCGTTGAACATTTCGAACCGGACGCTCAACTTGAAGCGGCTGTCCGAACCGAACGCGAAGTTCTTGCGGAGACCGATGTCTTCGGTAGCCAGGCCGAACCCGCGGAGCTGGGAAATGTACGTCGGAGCATTTCCAAACTCGCCGTTGGCCGGGTTGCTGAAGCACGCCGGGTTGAAGTACTGTCCGCCGATCTTTGCGCCGGGGTTCAGCTTAAGATCGCAGTTCGGATCGAAGTTGGAGTTGATGTTGTTGATGCCGGGATACCAGTTGCTCGAGGTTACGCGCATCGGCGTGCCCGAGTTGTAGTGGAATCCGGTGCTCAGGGTCCAGCCGCCCAGAATGGCTTCAATAGCCGCCGGAGCGTCAGTCATGAACTTCTTGCCACGGCCGAACGGCAGGTCCAAATTGACGTAGCCCTTCACGATATGCGTCTGGTCGAACGGCGAAATCGTGTGGCGCTCTTTTTCAAGGTTGTAGACGTCCTGAACCGGACCAGCCCACCAGGTTTCCTGGAAGCTGGTGTCGGCGTTGCCGTGCGAACGGGACAGGTTGTAACTGGCCTGTAGCGAAACGCCGTGCGTATAACGCTTGGTCACGCTGAACTGCAGCGATTTGTAGTCGGAATTGCCGAGCGGGGTTCCTACCCAGAACAGCGGACCCCACGTCATGGCGACGTTCGGGAACGGCGCGACAGATGCCCAGCCGAAGCCGGAGAAACCGGGCTTAGTCACCCAGTTCCACATCTGGCCAGCCTGCACCATCGCGGTGTAGTCCGATAGTTTGGGCTGGTTGCCGGCCAGGTAACCGGTCTGGAGGTGGTAGCCGCGGTTCTCGATGTAGCTCACATCGATCTTCATGTCGCTGGTGAGCTCACGCTGAACACTGACCGTCCACTGCTGAACGTTGCCGAGTTCCAGGGCACGCGGATCAATGGCAACCATGCCCCAACGGGTGAAGTTCGGGTTCTTGCCAATATCAACCGGCTGGCCAGGATACCCGGCGTCCCAATTGAAGACGTTCAGTACCTGGTTGTTCGGAACAAAGCCGGGGTTGAAGCCGTATGGGATTCCGCTCCAGGTGTTCAAGTTGAGCGGCACGTAGAAGACGGAAGCCGAACCACGCACCACGGTCTTCGGCGTGAGCTGGTAAGCAGCGCCGACGTGCGGAGCGAAGTTGTACCAGTACTGTTTTCTTTCGAACGAGTCGCTGCCGTCCTTGGCGAACTCGAGCGCACCTTGCAGACCCGTTACCGGGTTGATCATGGTGGTGTTGAAGTTCGACCAGCGGCCGAATTTCTCGTGGTAGCGACCGTTGAAGTCCCAACGCAGGTCCATGTTCACGGTCAGTTTTGGCGTGATCTTGAAGTCGTCCTGCACATAGAGCGAAAGGGTCTTGCGGCGGCCGTAGGTGTTGTTCGGCATGCTGACAGAACCCTGGTTAGCTCGGCCGAGCAGGAAACTGGCGAAACCAAAGCCGGCGTTGCTGCCGAAGCTGCCTGCAGTCTGTGCCGGGTCGAAGATGACCGTTGGCACGCCCCAGTCCCCATGGCTGTTGTGCTGCATGGCGCGGAATTCGCCGCCGAACTTCAGCGAATGGCGTCCTCTCACCCACGACAAGTTGTCGCTCAAGATGAAGGTGTTGGCGGTGTAGAAGTCGTTGTACTGGCTGCCAAGCTGATCCAGCGAGACTACCGTACCGTCCGGAGCCGTCCGGTGCTGGTCACTGTTCACGCCGTTGAACTTGATGATCGGGAAGTTGCCCACTCCCGTATCAACAAGGCCGAGCGTGCTGGGCCAGTTGCCCTTCTGCGACACGGCGCTGCTGGGGTTGTGGAAGCGGTTGACGGCAATGTTGAACACGTTCAGCACATTGTTGGACACGGTCCAGGAATGGCTGATGCGAGCCGACGGTGCGTTGACGAAGTGGTTGTAAGCGTTCGCAAACGGACCGCCGTCGTTCGTGCCCGGAGCCCAGATGCCGCCCTGGTCGGCCAACATGCGCGGCGTTCTCGAGTAAACGAACGATCCGTTCAGGCGGTGCTTGTCGGACAGGTTGTGGTCGATCTTTACGCTGAATTGCGTGGTGTGGTACCAGGGCGTGATGTTGGCTGGCATCGCATTGTTGCGTACGAGGCCGGGGGCCAACGGCTGATACTGCTGCTTGAAGATGTCAACCAGCTTGCGCGAAGTCGCGCTGAAGCGGTCCACCGGGATGATGTTGTTGACGAAAGCATTGCCGGTCAGCGGGTCGATGATGGCACCCTTGTAGACCGTGTTGCCGGCGCTGTCGGTACCCAGCACGACGTTCCGGTCGAGCAGCGCGCCGAAGTCACCATTCAGGAACGCGGTCGTCGGTACCGTCTTGTCCATCGGACCGAGGCCGTAGTTCTCAAACGTGTAGCGCTCAGCCGCGGCGTAGAAGAACGTCTTATCCTTCACGATCGGCCCACCGAAGCTGCCGCCCCAGGTGTAAAGCCGGTCTTTCGGCCTGCTGTAGAGGTCCTCAAGGAACTTGGCTCGAACCGTGTCGCCAGCGGCGAGTGCGGCAGGAACCTGCTTCGAAAGCTGATACTTGTTCTTGGTTGAGTTGGCGTTGAACGCCTCGTTATGCATGAAGCCGAATGCGCTGCCATGCCAGGTGTTGGTGCCCGACTTCATGTTGTAGCGGAACACGCCGCCGCCGCTGCGTCCTTCATCGGCGCGGATGCCGCTCGTGTTCACCTGGAATTCCTCGACGCCTTCCATCGGAGGCTGCGATTCGCCCAGGAATCCGCCGATCTGCGCGACGGCCGAAACGCCGTCGATCATCACTTCTTTGCTCTTCGCGACGCTGCCGTTGATGTGCGAGTCGTAGTCATTGCCTTCGACGCCGGGCACATAGGCAAACATGAACTTCGCCAGTTCACGGCCACCCTGCACGTTCAGCGGAAGTTCGGCAACGTCTTTGTTCTTCAGGTTCGTCGTGATCGCAGCCGTTTGCGTGTCGAGTACTGGAGCATCTTCGGTGACGGTCACCGTCTCGGCGGCGGCGCCGATTTGCAGGACGGAATTAATCTCAGCCACCTGGCTGATGCCGAGCGTCACGCCTTTGCGTTCGAAGCTCTTGAATCCGTCTTTGTTGAAAGAAACTGAGTAATGACCGATGGGAAGGTTCAGGATCGTGTAAAGGCCCTGACCGTTCGTTGTGGCGGTCGTCTGAATATTGGTTTCAACGTTGGTGGCTGTGACCTTCACGCCAGGAACAACCGCCCCGGTTGAGTCGGTGACCGTGCCCGTAATCGATGCACGATCTGACTGCGCCAGCAGCATTCCCGTGAACAGGAACAGCACCAAGCCGAGAACGACGATTTTCGACTTCATGCGCTTTGCCTCCGCCCGCTTCCATCCGCCGGGGAATCAGTGACGGCCACTGAACGCGTGAGCCATTTCCGCACCCCTGACCGCAGAAGCAGGTCTATGTACCGCTATTGCCTCTCGAGTTACTAAACAGCAACTTACAGCAGCTACTCACCTGCTAAAACCGGGTTTTTCGCGTAGTGGGACCGCCAATTCTGGCTGTCGCCACTTACTTCACTTACGTGAGTAGACCCTCACGTAATCAACGAACATGGACTGCGGGAACTGAGTCGTCTCGTCCGGGTACTTAGGCCAGTTGCCGCCCACAGCCACGTTCAGCAGAAGGAAAAATGGGTGGTTGAAGACCCAGCGCTTCCCTGTCGGAACATCTTTCGGCGTCTGGGTAGCGTAGAGAGCATCATCCACGTAGAACCGAATGGCCTCGGGTTCCCACTCGACGGCGAAGATGTGGAAGTCGTCCGCGAACCGCTTTCCATCGGGCAGCGCGTAGCTGTCGGTCAGCGGGTTTTCGCCTGAGTATCCTGGCCCATGCAGAGTCCCGTGCACCTTCGACGGCTCGAAACCGACGTTTTCCATGATGTCGATCTCGCCGCACGCCGGCCAACCAGCAGTCGCAATGTCTTCGCCGAGCATCCAGAAAGCCGGCCAGATGCCCTGCCCGCGAGGAATCTTGATCCGGGCTTCGAATCGACCATAGGTCTGAGAAAACTTGCCTGCTGTCTTTAGCCGCGCTGAGGTGTAGTTGCGGGCGATACCGTCGGGCCCGGTGAAATCTTCTTTCAGCGCAGTGATGACCAGCTTGCCGTCTGCCTGATGCACGTTCTGCGTACGAGCCGTGTAAGTCTCCAACTCGTTGTTGCCCCATCCACGGCCGCCTGTTTCGATCACCCACTTCGAAGCGTCTGGGAGCTCGCCGCTGGGTCCATTGAACTCGTCGCTCCACGTCAGGGTCCACGAAGCGGTTTTCTGGTTACTCGGACTTTGGGCGATGGCCGCACAAGTCAGACCGATCACCACGGCGATTGCGAGGAACACAGATCTGTTGACGGGGAATGGATTGCGGCAAGATTCGGAGGGAATGCGACGCTGAGTAGGACGCGGCGGCCGCGTGCTTGCTGATGGACCAAGCAACGCCGATGAGACGACATTCGCCTCCGCCATAGCACGGCCCGAAAAACTCGATACAAAGGCCACTGTTATGCCTCCGCTCCACCGCACAAACCACTCTCGTCCCATCAGGCCACCCCGTTCTATGGAGTCTTCTGCCGGTTAAACCGGTTTAGTGGGACGAAACGAGATTAAGCCTCAGTTGATCCAGAGAAGTCAAATGTTTTTTTGTGCAAATCAGGAATATTGTTTCCCCGAATGAAACCGACATGCAGGCGTCCCGAACGGCTCAAACATCGGTGTCTGCATCTTAGAAACGGTGTGGCAGCACAAACGCGTTTCCCGTCAGGTTCGTGGCATCGCGGGCATTTTGTCGCGATCCTCTTCGTTAGAATCCCGGTTCGCTTCTCGGAGCGCGAGACCGGATACATACGCTGCCGCGATACAGCACCGAGGCGTAGCAGCCATCGGTTAGAAGGAGTGAAAGATGACAAACAAGCTGAAACTGGTGATACCGGTTCTCCTGTTGGTGTCGTTAGCGGCTTCGGCGCAGACGGCTCGCACCATACCGCAGGGAACCGAGATCAAGGTCCGAACGGACACCTCGATTCCCGCCAAGCCTGCCGCGAACGCCCGATATGCGGCGTCCGTGAGTGGCGACGTTGTGGATTCCGCGGGCAATGTCGTGATTCCACGCGGCGCTCGGGCGGAACTGGTTGCCGAACCGAACAAGGACAACAGCGACACGACCCTCGATCTTCGTTCTGTGACGATCAACGGTCAGCGATACCTTCTCGAGACCCAGGACAAAAGCACGGCACCCGGCGGCCTTGGCGCAAATAAGCGCACCGGGAAGTACGTTGGTGGCGGAGCCGCAATCGGCGCTGTGCTTGGGGCCATCATGGGTGGAGGGAAAGGAGCCGCGATCGGCGCTTTGGTGGGAGGCGCTGGAGGCGCAGGTGCTCAGGTTCTTACCGGTCGGAAGAAGCAGCTTCCGCCCGAAACCGAGCTGAGTTTCAAACTGGCCCAGGACCTGCAACTGCGGTCAGTCTCCGCGAAGTCAGGCAAACTGAAGAAGCGGTAGGAGAATGTCACCTGATCGACGGTAGATGGATGATGTTGGCTTAACGGAGTCCGGAGTCCGGCATCATCCACCCCCAGTGTCACACTCGTCACTCACATCATCCCTTTCATGTCACCTCGTCCTTCTGCCATCATTGGGTTATGCCCTTAAGCACGAGTACTCCGCGAGCCGAACTTCATACTCATCTCGGTGGCGCAGTCGACCCGCCGATCCTGTGGCACATTGCGCATAGACAAGGCATTCGTCTGCCCACGAAGGACTACTGGGAATTCGAGGCGATGGTCACGATGGGCGCTCACGACCGTAATCGCGGCCTGAGAGAAATGAATGAGCGTTTCTACAAGTGGACCGAGCTGATCCAGTCTTCGCCTGAAGCGATCCAGGAATCCGTGGCAAGCGTGATCGGAGGCGGTTATCGCAAATGCAACCTAGTCTTGCAGGAACTGAGGTTCAATCCGATGTTCCGGAACCGCGGTGGCGAACGCGACCTCGATCACATCATCAACGCGGCGTTATGGGGCGTTGAACGCGCCGTGCTGGAGTACCCGCAAGTAAAGGCCGGCCTGATCCTCATGATGGATCGCCGCCTGACTCGCGAGCAGAACGCCATCATCGTGAAGAAGGCGATCAAGTATCAGGGGAAAGGCGTTGTCGGAATCGATATCGCGGGGCCGGACCGGCGAACATTCTCAATGAAGGGCGTTGCACCGCTGTTTCGGAAGGCGCAGGACGCAGGCTTGGGAGTGACTATTCATTGTGGGGAGACAGGCGATCTTGAAGAACTTCGTTACGTTGTTCGTGAGATTGCGCCAAGGCGGATCGGCCACGGCATCATCGCCGCGAAGGACCCCAAGCTGATGGACGACATGTCCAAAGCTGAAATCACGCTGGAACTGTGCCCCACCTCGAATCTGAAGAACGGCATGGTCAAGGACGTGGTCCAACTGAAGAAAATCGTTCGCAAGCTCAGCGATCACGACTTACGAATGACAGTCAATACCGATGGCCCGGAGCTTTACCACACCAACGTGTACAAGGAGCAGGAGTTCCTGGTGAAGATCGGCGCCATGACCCGCGCCCAAATCGCCAAGTGCAACCAGTGGGCCTTCGAGGCCAGCTTCATTCCAAACGGTAATGGCAATTCGCTATCGTGAGCTGTCGTGACGCGAAGGCGCGTTGCCCAAGATGGAAGGCGCGTTGCCCAAGATGGAATATGTGCCGTAGAACTCGGTCGTGTCTACGGCACTTGAAGTTCTGTCGTCTCGTACCCGCACTCCGTGCGGGGCTGAGTTCGTGGCGTGCCCGTGGACACGCCAGAACGAGTCGCGCGACTGCCTCTCGCGCTGGTCACGCTGGTTGATCCCTAGACTCAGTTCTGAGGTGAGATCGTAGCGTTGCCCCGCCACGCCAGTACAGAAGCGAGTGCCGTTTGCGAAAAGCCTTGCTGACCTTTACGCCAGTTCCACTTCGATCTGCTTCGCGTCGGGGTCGAGCTTGGCGATCTTGAAGCTGCGGATCTGGCCCTCACGCAAGCCTTCCGGCTTCGCTGGGCCAGGTGCTGGCGCGTTGCCCTTCCATCGGGCCGACAACATCGAGGTCAGCGACGACAGATCCACCTTCCCTTCGGTCCTGCTTTGTTCACTAACCGCGCCAGTCGTAGCCGGAATCCGGCACGAGGCCTGAATTCCTTCACCGAGTTCCACTCGCGCCGTATCGCCGGAATCATCAACGACTCGGCCTGTGACCACATCGCCAACCTTGTGTTCCGCGATGTACTCGTCGAGGCTGGTCGGCACCAACTGCTTCATCCCGAGGCGCAGGCGGCGTTTCTCCGTATCGATTTCGAGAACTTGCGCTTTGACCTGCTGGCCGAGCTTGAGCACATCCTGCGGGTGATTAATTCGCCGCTCGTCCGTAATGTCGCCGATGTGAACCATACCCTCGACGCCTTCGGCAACCTGCACGAACGCGCCGAACTTTGCCAGGCTGCTGACCGGGCCTTCGACAACCGCACCGACCGGAAACTTCTGGGCCGCGTCCGCCCAAGGGTCGCCCAGCGCCTGCTTCAAGCCCAAGGAAATGCGGCGCTCCGCCGGGTTGATGCCGAGAATCACGGCTTCGACAGTATCGCCGGGCTTCACAACGTCGCCTGCCGTCCTGACTCTCTTCACCCACGACATTTCGGAAACGTGAATCAAGCCCTCGACTCCGGGCTCGAGTTCGACGAAAGCGCCGAAGTCGGCAACGCGGGTCACAACGCCCTTAATGCGTTGGCCAGTTTGATACTTGTCGGCAGCGGTGTCCCAAGGTTGTGCCTGAAGCTGCTTCAGTCCGAGCGAGATGCGCTTCTTCTCGCGATCGATCTTCAGCACGACAGCTTCAATCTGCTGACCCACGGCAAGCACGTCGGCAGGGCTCTTGACGCGTGCCCATGACATGTCGCTGACGTGCAGCAGGCCATCAACTCCGCCGATGTCAACGAATGCGCCGTAGTCGGCCAGGCTACGGACCGTGCCCTGAACCGTGTCGCCTTCCTTTACTTCCGAATAGCGTCGCTCCTTTACGGCGCGCTCTTCGTCTTCGAGCACACCACGGCGGTCAACCACCACATCTTCGTCCGTGACGTCGAGCTTGGTGATGCGGCAGCGAATCTCCTGACCGACCATCTTTTCCAATTCAGCGGCATCGCGCGTTCCGCTGCGAGAGGCGGGTAGGAAGGCGCGCACACCCACGTCGACCGTGAGTCCGCCCTTGACCACGCCAGTGACCATACCCACAATGGCGGCTTTTTCCGCGAAGGCACGCTCCAGTGCCGTCCAGTCCGTTGGCAGCCGGACTTTGAAGCGCGTCAATTCGTAGTAGCCCTCGGGATTGCGACCCTTCACCGTGACGGGAATTTTGTCGCCCGGCTTCACGGTTTCGCCGCTCTGGAGCGCAGAGACCGGCAGCACACCCTCGCTCTTGTAGCCGATGTCGAGGATGATCAAATCGTTGGACACGGTGATTACCGTACCCTCAATCTGCTTGTCGCCTTTCCGCGCCTGGCTCTGTTCGTACTGCGAAAGGATTTCGTCGAAAGACTGGTTCTGATCGGGTTCTGGAATGTTTGGATTAGACATGGGAGTTAAGAACAATTTTCGCACATCTCGTAAAAGAAAAACGCCGCCAGCCGAAGCCGGCGGCGTGGCTGCTGTGCAGTCCTTATTGACCAGCCGAGATGTCCACGCGCGCGACCTTGCCAGCGGCAACATCGATTTGCGACGTGATCCTCTTGTCAGCGGCGCGGATCACCGTTGCCTGATAGCGCCCGGGCTTCAAGCCGCTTGTCCCAAAGAAGCCGTTGCCATCGGTTAGCAACTTCTGCTTCCGGCCGAATGGATTCCATCCCGCACGACGCACTTCGACCACCGCTCCGTCGAGGGCCGTTCCACTTGCGTCGCGGACCGTTCCGGCGAGCCAGCCGTACATGGGTGTCGCGAGTTGCGGCAGGGGAGCGGGCCTGACAAAAGGAGCGGCCTGTCCGTCGTACAGGCACGAAAGCGGAGTTCCCTTGCCGCTTCCGTTCGCTGATCGCAGCAGACTGGCGTACGAGAAGAACGAGACACCGTCAGCGGCATAGCGCCCTTCCGGTTTGCGTACGCGGCTGATTTCGGCCAACGTGCCTTCGGCACTGTTCAAGTACGACCCGACGCCCACCACGAGTTGCCGTCCGGACTTGTTCTTCTTTTCCCACTGAATCCAGCCATCGAAGAAGCCGCGCGACTTCGGATCAGCTTCGCGCGCGTAATTCATGGGGACGGCCATATCGAGGAAGCCCTGCTTCAGCCAACCGCCCCAATCCTGGAACACGAGTTGCATGGGGGCCGAGGCGGGATAGTCCTTGTTGCCAACCGGAGGCTTGCCCCACGCGATCGTGGCCGCGCTGATCTTGATCTTCGGATTGATCGCCTTCACTTCGAGGTAAACGCGCCGTACAAGATTTGTGACCTGCTGGCGTCGCCACTCGATAAACTGCGTGTCTCCCGGATCTGGCGTTCCCGTGCGTCCCGTCGCCTTGCAGAAGCGCTCAATGCTGATCGGGTTGTAACCAACAGGAGCGCCCTGCGGCAACTTTTCGCCTTCGACTTCCGGGTAACGAATGTAATCGAAATGGATGCCATCAACTGCGTAGTTGCGGGCAACGCTCGTATAAACGTCCACAAGGTGCTGCATGGCGTCAGGATGGCCGGGATCAAGAAAGTAGCCCACGGGGAACACATATTCCCCTTTTGGATTCGCCGTCAGCCAGTTGGCGCGCCCGCTCTGCGACATTCCGTGCAGGTTAAGAATGTGGTTAGCGGAAGTCGGCAGAGCCTGGTTCTTCCACACGGTCATCGCGTTCATCCAGGCATGGACTTCAATGCCTTCACGATGGGCCAATTCGATGATGTTCTGTAGCGGATCGAAGCCGTTTTCGATGGTGAAGTCTTCGACAGCCGGCTCTAGTGAATTGCTGTAAAGCGCGTCCGCGCGACGACGCACTTGCACGAACAGCGTGTTGATGCCCGCCTGCTTGGCGTTCGCGACAAGCTGTTCGGCTTCCTGCCGAGTCCGAATTCCCGGATTGAAGCCATCTACCCAGAGCGCGCGGACTTCCGGTGTAGCTGCGCTGGGTTGATAATTGTTGTTTGCCGCCAAACTGGTCATCGCGGACAGAACTACCACCGCGAACAGAATTGCTGTCAGGAGCGAATGCAGTCTTCTCATGTCCTCACGTTCCGACCGCTGCGTAATAAAGCCTTATCAACGTATGCCACGGCGCAAGCTTTTCGTCAGCAACAAACATCAGTAGCCCGAAAAGTGGCTGCTCGAACGCCGTCTCGATATGTACCTGGCCTTCGTCTTCAGGGAACAACTGCGAAACGCGCAGATGTGGGGCGACTGACAGAGTGGGCAGCAGCGCCGAAGGTCAGCGCAGGATCTGCGGAGACTTCGGCTTCTTGTCCTAAGAGTGTGTTGTCATCCTGAAGATCGAAGGATCTGCTGCACGCAGGTCGGGAACTTAGCTGGTGCTTCGCTAACGAGGATGACAGCTTAACGACCAACCGTACGTTCAGCGAGCCAGGTCTGGGCGCGGGTTTGTGCCTGCATCACTTGATCGCCGGTCATAACCGCTTCGAGCGACTTCTTTCTGGCGGCCGCGTCGGCATTGCCCGCAGCTTCGGCAAGGCTGAACCAGAAATAGGCGGAGGCCAAGTCCTTGGGCACGCCAGTGCCCTGCTGAAACATCTCTCCCAGCCGAAGCCGGACGTCGGAGATGCTGGACTCGGGCATGCGAGCGGTCAACGCCTTGATGGCGCCGTCGCTCGCCGTGTTCCCATTCATTCCCGCGATTACATACCACGCGTACGCTTGGACCAGGTCCTGCTCCACGCCCCGGCCTTCGGCAAGGGCGGTTGCCAACTCGTATTGCTGGTCGGCGTTCACGGGCTGATTGTTCCGGCGCTCGGTCGTCGTGTCGACTTCAGAACGCGACCGCGCTGCTTCCGATCCTGTCTCCTGCTCGCTCACCAGCGATCCGGCAGCACCGGACGACTGAAGCTCTGGCGCGGACACAACGGCCACGCGCGGCGGAGGCGGCACTTGTACCTGCTGGTGAACTGAAAGTCCTGCAGGGACGAGGGCCGCTGCAAGCGCCACCGCACTCGCCGCGATCGCGAACTTCGTGATGTTTGCTGGCTCCTCCAGCGCAAAATTCGGCGCATTGAAAACACCACTTTCAGCAGGCTCAGGTGAGGTCACTTGCGCATGGGGCACAGTGGAATCGTCTTCAACATCAAGAACTGGGGCAGATGGACGGGCCACTTCGTCGAAATCACACGTATTTGCGATCGTCGCAGGTGCCCGAGAAGGCGAGGCGTCCGCGCTTGAATGCACAGCAAGAGCAATCAAATGCGCCAGCTTTTGAAGGAACGCTACAGCCCGATCGTCAAACGCACGTGGCTCGCGCGAAAACACTTCCAGAAGCCCCGCACTGACCCCTTCGCCGTTGCTGATCGGGACAGTCACAATCGAACGAATGGCAAGACGGCGGCAGACTTCGCTGCTTACGCGAGGATCTTCGTAGGCGTCATCACAGGTCAGAACGGATCCAGTTCTGAGGCACAAACCAGACAGGCCAGTGTCTTTGTCCAGAGTTGCGCCAACGGGAGGGGCCGTTTCACCTGCTGATGCCTGGCAAGTGACGACTCCATTAGCCTCCAGAGCGATCGCTGATCCGCTCGCCTTCGTCCAGCGCATCGCCTGACGAGCTAGAACCGCCAGCACTTCCGCGGAACTCGGAGGCGGCGACGGAGCGTCGACCAGAGCGGGCGCTTCAGACCGGGCTGGGGGATCCGGAGACACCGGTGTGCGGGGAACGACAGAGGAACGGGGGGGCATACAACACCGTTGGATGATTGTATCGCGGCAAGAGGCGGGGGAATGCACGTTTGGAGAGTGGCTCCAGAGACCGGCGAACCTGACCTCGCGATCTTCAATCGAAATAGTTTCCGACAATGAACAAAGTTGTTGCCTTGCTTCTAATAGCCATCGTAATGGCTTCGGCCAGCGCCCCAGCGCACGCCCGTGCTGCAGTCGAGTCCTCGGAGGCAGCGCCAGCGCCGGAAGGGCAGTTGCCGTTTGAGATTCGGCAGGCGCTCCACACCTCGGCAGAGGTCCTGCTGAACGTAGTTCGTCCCGGATACAACCCCATACCGCTAGCAGTCCTAAACAAGACTCAATGTGTAGTTTTTGTGAACAGCAAGGGTGCCGCGAATGCCTGGGGAATCGCGAGTTGCCGATTGTCCCCGAATGACTGGACAGGCCCAGCGATTGTTGCTTTTGAGACCGAAAACCCGGCGAAAGCCAGCAGGCAGCGTGAGTTGATCGTTCTGCTCGTGACTGACCGGGCGGTGCGGTCGCTTATGAACCGCCAGCTTAAACTCGGCTCAACGGCCAAAACACAACCGGGCCCGCTCGTGACTGATCACGCCAATATGACGGAGGACGATATCACCGCCGATATGTTCACGTATGGACGCGTCGGAGTGCGAACACTAACGCCCGCGGCGATTGAGGGTACCGTAACTGTAGATCGCGGGATGACCAGCGGGTTGTATTCAGGCCGGGCGAACGTCACGGACGTGCTGACCGGCCACGCGCGAGTTCCCAAAGTCGCAGACCGCTACCTTACGGCGGTCTCATCGTTTTTCAACACGATCACGCCGATCGGGATCATGCTCCATCATTCGGCCACCCTGCCGGGCAACAATCGAGTGCCCACCGACGAGCGGCAGGTCGATGCCTTTCACCAGAAGCGCGGCTTCGCGGTTGCGTGCTTCGGCAAAACCTACTACGTCGCCTATCACTACTTCATTCTGCCGAGTGGCAAGATCAAAGCTGGACGGCCTGAGAATTGCCAGGGCGCACACGCTTTCCGCTACAACGGATACCTCGGTATCTCGCTAGCGGGTGACTTCAGTAGCGTCGACAACCCGCTCGGAGCGAAAGGGCTCACACGGCCTACAAAAGCGCAGATGAAGTCACTCTACGCGCTGAGCAAGCGCATCATGCAGCGCTACGGCATCCCACCAGAACGCGTACTGCGGCACAGTGACGTTGCGAACACGAACTGTCCAGGCGATCGGTTCCCGTTCCCCGCGGTCAAGAAGCAACTGGCGAGCCGATGAAACGAGTTTTCACTCCGGTCGAACGAGACTTTCTGTGACTGCGAGCGTCAAAGAAAGACATTGGGGTGATGTGTGAATCCAAAAACTGTTTCTGACCCGCGGAAACCCGAGCGCATCGGTCGTTACGTTCGCAAGTATGAATTGGACGAGTATGAAGGACGCAATCTGCCTCTCCCGACGCAGGTAGTCTCAAATGAAGAATTTGCGCCGATCGCGCAGACGTCGCGCCAGCAAGCAGTCGAGCAGCACATTCTTGCGACAGCAGAGCGCAACGCTAAGAAACTTGGCACGTCGCGGAGAGAGTTTCTACGAAGTGCCTGCGGGATGGCGGCCAGTTTCGCCGCCTTAAACTCCGTATTCGGGCCTTTCTTCACCGTGAACGCAGCCGAACTGCTGGAGGTTGCTGCCGCAGCAGCGAAGGAGGACTTCTTCATTTTCGATGTTCAGACCCACCATGTCGCCACGCCTTCCGAAGCACCACGCGCTAACCAGGCGTTCCTGCGCTCAGTGGTGGGCATGCGACGTATGGCAAGAAGAATGCCCTCAGGACTCAAAGGAGATCCGAGTATCGAGGAAGCGCACAGGCTCAACTACATCAAGGAAGTCTTTCTTGATAGCGAGACTGATGTTGCATTGATCAGCGCATTGCCCACGCCGAGTGAAGAAGTTAGTGTGCTGCCGCCCGACGTCATGCAAAGGACTGAGAGCTGGGTAAACGAACTGACGAGTTCCCGCCGCGTGCTTACACATGGCTACTTCTGGCCGGAGATGGGCAAGCGAGCGCTGGAGTCGATGCAGGTGCAGAGGGAGAAGCACCCGGTCGCGGCCTGGAAGGGATACACAGGGACTTCAGTCGTCCGGGGCCGCGAAGGATGGATGCTTGACGATGAGAAGATCACCTATCCCGCCCTTGAGTTCTCACGAAAGTTGGGCGTGAAGAACGTCTGTGTACACAAAGGGCTGCCATTTCCGGGTACCGAGAGCTACTGGCATCCACGAGACCTGGTCAAAGTGTCGCGTGATTTTCCTGACTTCAACTTTCTGGTTTACCACTCCGGATTCAAGGGCGTTGAAGAGGCTCTGCCCGCCGCCGAAGACGGGTTCAAGAAATCAAGTTACATCCCGTGGGTCTCTGATCTTTGCGAATGGCGGCGAAAGAACCCGCACATGAAAAACGTCTACATGGAACTTGGCAGCACGTTCGGCCTGATGGTCGTTAGCAGTCCACCGCTTGCTGCGCACGTGCTGGGCATGATCATTCAGGCGTTCGGGGAAGAGGGCGTGCTGTGGGGAACGGACTCGATCTGGTGGGGTTCGCCGCGCTGGCAAATCGAGGCTTTTCGACGTTTCGAAATGCCTGATGAACTGATGCGCCGGTTCGGCTATAAGCCCCTGACCACCGAAACAAAGCGCAAGATCTTCGGGCTAAATTCAGCACGCATTTATGGCGTAGACATCCGAGCAATGCGCAATCCCGTCCCCGTCGACTACATCGATCGACTTCGAAAAAAGTACAAAGAGATCGGTGCAACGCCAAGTAACGCGCAATACGGATGGGTCGCAGCCTAGCAGCGATCACAACTCAATCTGCGTTCCAAGTTCGACCGCGCGCTCATGCGGTATCTGGAAGAACATCGGTGCGCTGCGCGCATTCCGCGACATCCATGCGAAAAGACGCTCTCGCCAGATCGCCATTCCGGGGATGCGCGTCGCAATTAAGTTTTCTCGGCCGAGAAAGTAGGTGGTGCTTTCAGGGTCGAATGGCACCCCGTCATTAGCAGCCAGTCGGAGTGCTTCGGGAACGTTAGGCTCGTCCGTGAACCCGTACGTGACCTGCATGGTATAGAGGTGGTCGGCCGGGCGTTTGATTTCCAGGCGCTCAGAGTCGGGCACGTGAGCTACCTCAGCGGTCTGCACACACAGGATAACGACGCGTTCGTGCAGCACCTTGTTATGTCGCAGGTTCTGGATCAGTGCTGGCGGGACAGCGTTCAAGTTGCGAAACATGAACACAGCCGTGCCGGGCACGCGTGGCGGCCGGATGCGCTCAATTTCTTCGATAAACTGCTGCAATGGACGCGAATGCTGTTCAAGTCGCGCGGCCAATATCTGACGCCCGGTGCGCCATGTGGCGAATAGAGTGAAGACTAGCAATGCCACCACCAGCGGGAACCAGCCCCCGTTAGGCACCTTCACGATGTTCGCACCCCAAAAGGCGAGGTCGATGAACAAGTACACAACAGCGAACAGCAGCGCAGCCGGCAGCTTCCACTTCCAGCGCTTATAGATCACAAAGTAAAACAGCAACGTCGTGATCACCATGTCCGTCGTCACCCCGACGCCATAAGCCGCAGCAAGATTGCTGCTGCTGCCGAATCCGATCACCAGGCCGATGCAGGACAACATCAATCCCCAATTCACCAGGGGAACGTAGATTTGTCCGCGTTGGTGAGCCGAAGTGTGCTCGATGAAAACGCGTGGAGCGTAGCCGAGTTGCACTGCCTGCATCGTGATCGAAAATGCACCCGAAATTAGCGCCTGCGACGCGATAACCGTTGCACACGTAGCAAGCACCACGAGAGGCAGCAATCCCCACTCAGGGGCCAGGCGGAAGAACGGGTTCTCGATCGATGAAGGATCGCGCAGCAGGATCGCGCCTTGTCCGAAGTAATTGAGCACAAGCGCAGGCAAAACCACCGAAAACCACGCAGCGCGAATGGGACCGCGTCCAAAGTGTCCCAGGTCTGCATAGAGCGCTTCGCCGCCAGTAACGACGAGGAAGACGGAGCCGAGTACGAAGTAGCCGACCCACCCATTGTGGACAAAGAACCGGATGGCATGTATGGGGTTTACAGCTTCCAGGACTGTCGGCTCGGACAGAATCGAGCGCACGCCCAACGCGGCAAGGGTGAGGAACCAAACCAGCATTACAGGCCCGAACACCCGCCCAACAACAGCGGTTCCGCGGTTCTGGGCCGCAAACAAAGCAATCAGGATGGCGACCGTTATGGGCTGGACATACGGGTCGAACACCGGAGTGACTATCTTGAGGCCCTCGATTGCACTGAGGACCGAGATTGCAGGCGTGATCATGCCGTCGCCGTACAGCAGCGCCGTGCCGAATAGCCCTAGCATGAGCAGGAACCACAGACGGCGCGTGGTCGGCGGGCGCGGGTTCACCAGCGCAGAAAGCGCCAGCATGCCGCCTTCGCCACGGTTGTCTGCACGAAGGATAAAGAGCAAGTACTTGATCGAAATAACGACGATGAGCGCCCACAGGATGAGAGACAGGACTCCTAAAACGTTCAATCGCGTGAGTTCGAGATGTGACGCGTGAAAGGATTCGCGCAAAGCGTAGAGAGGGCTGGTGCCGATGTCGCCGTATACGACACCGAGTGCAGCCAAGACCAGACCGGAATTCAAGCCATTACGAGTTCTCAATCAAGCTCCGCCACATCAACAGTACTTCGATGCAGCAGAGAAGAAGTTATGCGCTGGTTTGAACAAGGATAGAGCCGCACATGCCTGTGGGCATGCGATTGACCTTAACTACGAACAGAAGCCGGGTGGCAACGGAAGTCTCCCTACGTGGCATCTTCTCTTCCCATTGTTTCCCCAATGGCCACCCCTCCCCAGGCCGCTCGTAACTTCCTCAGAGTTCAAACAGCGAAAGTATGCATGAGGAAACGTGTTCCGCTGTTGCGCTTCGTCGAAGGCGCAAGTAACGCAGGTCTTCGGAAGGGACGTTTGTTGGCGGTCAGGAGCGTGACCGATGTGCCTCGCGATTCCCGGTAAGGTGGTGGAGGAATTCGAGCAGCGCGGAATGCGCATGGCCAAAGTTCAGTTCGGCGGAATCGTACGCGAGGCTTCTCTCGACTACGTACCTGGCGCGAAGGTGGGTGACTACGTCCTGGTTCACGTCGGCTTCGCTATCAGCACTGTGGATGCAGAGGAAGCCGCGCGCACCTACGAATTGCTCGAACAGATGGATCAACTCACAGAGTTGGAAGCTCCAGTAGTCGATGAGAAATCGGCGAGGAAACCACAATGAAGTACGTTGACGAGTACCGCAATGCGCGCCTGGCGCAATCGGTGGTCAGCGAGATACGCAGGATCCAGACCCGACCGTGGGTGATTATGGAAGTTTGCGGCGGGCAGACGCACTCGATCGTGAAGCACGGAATTGATCGCCTGCTGCCCGAAGGGATTGAGCTGGTACACGGGCCGGGGTGTCCCGTATGCGTTACGCCGCTGGAGACGATCGACAAGGCGCACGCTATCGCCGCGAAGCCCGACGTGATCTTCTGCTCGTTTGGCGACATGTTGCGCGTGCCCGGATCGCATGGTGACCTCTTCACTCTGAAGTCCAAAGGCGCGGATGTCCGCATGGTGTATTCACCGCTCGATTGCCTGAAGATCGCACGTGCCAATCCAGAGAAGAAGGTTGTCTTCTTCGCAATAGGATTCGAAACGACGGCTCCCGCAAATGCCATGCTGGTGTTCCGCGCAAAGCAGGAAGCCGTCAACAACTTATCTATCCTCGTCTCCCACTCGCTGGTTCCGCCCTCCATCACCTACATACTCCAGTCGCCGCAGAACCGCGTTCAGGGCTTCCTCGGCCCGGGTCATGTTTGCGCCATTATGGGGTATCGCGAATACGAGCCGGTCAGCGAACGTTACAGGGTTCCGATCGTGATCACCGGATTCGAGCCGCTCGACTTGCTGCAAGGCACGCTGATGACCGTGCGGCAACTCGAAGCTGGCACGGCCGTCGTGGAAAACCAGTACTCGCGAGTGCTCGATCGCGATGGCAACATCCCGGCGCGGAAGCTCGTTAACAGCGTCTTCGAGGTTTCCGACCGCAAGTGGCGCGGGGTGGGCTGGATTTCGAAGAGCGGATACAAGCTCAGGTGGGAGTATCGCGACTACGATGCCGAGTGCATTTTCGAAGTGAAAGAGATCGACACGAAGGAACCATCGATCTGCATCAGTGGGCAGATATTAAAGGGCATCAAGAAGCCGCACGACTGCCCCGCGTTCGGAACAATGTGCACGCCCCTGACGCCGCTCGGAGCAACGATGGTGTCAGCCGAAGGCGCGTGCGCCGCCTACTACGCGTACGGCCGCCATCTCGACAAACAAAAGACCGAATCAGCCAAGGCACAGCTTGGAGGTGCAGCGTGAGCGACAATTCGATCACGGCCACTCCAACCCTTGCACCACAAGAGTGGCGAGAAAAGGTGATGCGCAAGTGCCGGGAGTCGGTAGAAATCAAGCAGAAGTTCTTCGATCGCTATGCAGACCAGATTGGCGAGTTGAGCCAGAAGATGGGAGAGCGGTTTGGTCGCGGTCGGCGTCTGTGGGTGATGGGGAATGGGGGCAGCGCTTGCGACGCGCAGCACGTGGCCGTGGAGTTCATCCACCCCATCATTGAGAAGCGGCGCGCACTTCCGGCGCTCGACCTAGTCAGCCAGATGCCAGTCGTGACGGCTATCTCGAACGACAAGGATTTTGCCCGGGTGTTCATCGACCAGATCGAGCTTTGGGGAGAGAAGGACGACATGGCCCTGGCAATATCGACCAGCGGCAAGTCCCCTAATTTGATCTACGCACTCGAGGCGGCACGCGACAAAGGTATGCTGACGATCTCGTTCTCCGGCAAAGACGGAGGACGCCTGCCGGAAGTTTCCGACTACTGCTTCACCGTCCCGAGCTTCAGCATCCATCGCATACAGGAGTCTCACGTCGCGCTCCTGCACATTCTTTGGGACCTGACGCACGTGGCGATGGGTGAGGAGGACGTGATCTGATGAGCAGCTCCGCCAGCAATACGCCCGCAGCTTCCCCGGCACCGGCGAGTTCCCTGCCGGGCGCCGCTTGCCCGCTGCCAATCACGCAACACGAGCAGATCGTGCTGGGGCACGGAAGCGGCGGAAAGCTGACGGCGCAACTGATCGAGACTGTATTTCTGCCGGCGTTCAGCAATCCGCCGCTGAACAAACTCGATGATCAGGCAGTACTGCAAATCAACGGCTCGCGGCTGGCGTTTACCACCGATGCGTTCGTCGTTACACCTATCTTCTTCCCCGGTGGCGACATTGGCCGACTTGCGGTAAACGGAACCGTGAACGACCTGGCCATGTGCGGCGCGCGCCCGCTCTATCTTGCGGCGGCGTTCATCCTGGAGGAAGGACTGCCGACCGATGATCTGCGGCGTGTAGTGGCTTCGATGAGCGAGGCGGCCAGGGAAGCCGGAGTGCAGCTCGTGACGGGTGACACAAAGGTCGTGAACCGGGGCAAGGGCGACAAAGTCTTTGTTTCAACTACGGGCATAGGTGTCGTTGAGCGGCCCGTGAGCATTTCAGCGAGCATGGCCCGGCCAGGCGACAAGATCATTCTGAGCGGCTACATCGGCGATCACGGAATGTGCATTCTTTCGCAGCGCGAAAACCTGGAGTTTGAGGGTGTTATCGAAAGCGACTGCGCTGCGCTTCACGGACTCGTGGCCGAGATGCTCGATGCGAGTACCGGGATCCACACTTTGCGCGATCCCACGCGGGGCGGCGTCGCCACGGTCCTGAACGAAGTTGCAAACCATTCGAACGTGGGAATGCTGCTGCAAGAGACAAAACTTCCCGTTCGCGACACGGTTCGCGGCGCATGTGAGGTGCTCGGGTTAGATCCGCTTTATGTAGCGAACGAAGGCAAACTACTTGCCGTTGTTGCTGCCGAAAGTGCGCAGGCCGTGTTGGAACGCATGCGCCAACACCCGCTTGGACGGGAAGCACGGGTCATTGGCGAAGTCATCAGTGATCACCCGGGCATGGTCTTCATGAAAACTGAGATAGGAGGAACTCGCGTCATCGACACTCTTTTCGGTGAGCAGCTACCGCGAATTTGTTGAAGGCAACTCGCGGCGGAGGCGTCGTCTTCTACTTAGAGGATCAAGAGCCTCTATATCGTGGGACGATAAATTATCTTCGCCGTTGCAATAACGGCACAAACGGCAGGAGGTCCTCATGCCGATCGAGCCCAATCCTTTCGCCCGCCGGAACGCTTCCACACCCGCACCCGCCAGCGAGGTTCACATCGTGTGGCTCACCGCGGGGCTGAGTTGTGATGGCGATTCAGTTTCCGTGACCAACGCCGAACAGCCAAGCATTGAGGACGTCGTGCTGGGCGCGATTCCCGGCCTTCCGAAGGTGTACCTGCACAACCCAGTGCTGGCCTACGAGGTCGGTGATGACTTCATGAAGTACTTCTACCAGGCGGAGCGTGGAGAGCTTGATCCGTTCGTGCTCGTGGTCGAGGGCTCGATTCCCAATGAAGACATTAAAGAAGAAGGTTATTGGGCGGCCCAGGGCACCGATTCACGAACCGGCCAGCCAATCAAGACAACTGAGTGGATCGACCGCTTGGCCCCGAAGGCGTTGGCAGTGGTAGGCGCGGGTACATGCGCAACATACGGCGGCATACACGCGATGGCCGGAAATCCGACGCAGTGCATGGGGCTCGCCGACTATCTCGGCTGGGAGTGGCGTTCCAAGGCAGGGTTGCCGATCGTCAACGTTCCGGGCTGTCCCGTGCAGCCGGACAATTTCATGGAGACGCTTTTGTATCTGCTGTTCCAGGCGGCGGGCCTTGCGCCGATGATTCCGCTGGACGAGCAGTTGCGTCCGACGTGGCTGTTCGGCAAGACCGTACACGAAGGCTGCGATCGCGCCGCCTATTACGAGCAGGACGACTTCGGCATCGAGTACGGAACACCTAAGTGTCTGGTAAAAGTGGGCTGCTGGGGCCCGGTGGTCAACTGCAACGTGACCAAGCGCGGCTGGATGCGAGGCATTGGCGGGTGTCCTAACGTTGGTGGAATTTGTATTGGCTGCACCATGCCGGGCTTCCCGGACATGTTCATGCCATTCATGGACGAGCCTTCGGGCGCGCGCTTCTCGACCGCCGCGCTGACACTCTACGGGAAGCTCATCCGCAACCTGCGCGCAATCACAAACAAGACGGTCAACGGGGAGCCCGAGTGGCGGCGTCGCGGCCGTGAACTGATCACCGGCTATCAACCCAAACCTGGCGCATACGAGTCATACCCGCGCCGCAAAGCTGCTTAGCGGAAGAGGCCAAAGACCATGGGAACCATCACAGAGACTTTCGCCGAAACTCCAAGCAAGCGCCGAAATCTGGTGGACATGAGCTGGGACCCGATCACCCGAATCGTGGGCAGCCTCGGCATCTTCACCAAGATTGATTTCGAAAACAAAGAAGTGGCCGAGTGCTACAGCACGTCGTCGATCTTCCGCGGGTACAGCATCTTCATGAAGGGCAAGGACCCGCGCGACGCGCACTTCATCACCAGCCGCATTTGCGGCATATGCGGCGACAATCACGCCACCTGCGCCTGCTATGCACAGAACATGGCTTTCGGCGTGAAGACTCCGAACATCGGCGAGTGGATCATCAACCTCGGTGAAGCTGCCGAGTACATGTTCGATCACAACATCTTCCAGGACAACCTTGTCGGCGTGGACTTCTGCGAGCAGATGGTCAAGGAGACCAATCCCGGACTCTGGGAGAAGGCTCAGCGGAAAGAAGCACCGAATGCCGCCCGACACGGGTTCCGCACGATAGCCGAAATAATGACGGCTCTCAATCCGTTCACCGGCAGCTTCTACCGCGAAACCTTGGAGATGAGCCGCCTTACGCGCGAGATGTTTTGCCTGATGGAAGGGCGCCACGTGCACCCGTCGACGCTATATCCGGGCGGAGTCGGAACCGTTGCCACGATTCAGCTCTTTACTGACTACCTCGTGCGGTTGATGAAGTACGTGGAGTTCATGAAGAGGTGCGTACCGCTTCATGACGACCTTTTCGACTTCTGGTACGAGGCGCTGCCGGGTTACGAGAAAGTCGGGCAGCGACGCGTCCTTCTTGGATGCTGGGGAGCCTTCAACCATCCGGACGTGTGCGACTACCGGTACGAACATATGTCGGAATGGGGACGCGCGATGTTCGTCACGCCGGGCGTCATCGTCGACGGTCAGTTGGTAACCAACGACCTTGTCGACATAAACCTCGGCCTCCGCATCCTGCTAGGAAGCTCTTACTACGACGACTGGGAGAGCGAAGAGACTTTCGTGCGCACTGACCCTCTCGGGAACCCGATCGATAAGCGGCATCCGTGGAACCAGACGACGATCCCACGACCTCAGAAGCGCGACTTCAATGGGAACTACACCTGGGTGATGTCACCGCGCTGGTACGACAAGCGGACCGGAGACTATCTGCCGCTTGATACAGGCGGCGGCCCGATCGCGCGTCTGTGGTCCACGGCGTTATCGGGTTTGGTGGACATCGGTTACATCAAGGCGACCGGCAACAGCGTACAGATCAATCTTCCCAAAGGCGCCAACCTGCCCGAGACGTCTTTCGAGTGGAAGATCCCGCAATGGAGCAATGCGATCGAGCGCGACCGTGCGCGCACTTACTTCCAGGCATACGCGGCAGCGGCGGCGCTGTTCTTCTGCGAGAAGGGTATGGAAGAACTCATGGCCGGTCGCTCCAAAACATGGGCTCCGTTCAAGGTTCCGGAGGAGGCGATCTCCTGCGGCTTCCATGAGGCCGTGCGCGGGGTGCTCTCACACCATGTCGTCATCCGCGACGGCAAGATCGCAAACTACCATCCTTATCCGCCGACGTGCTGGAACGCCGCGCCGCGTGATGTTTATGGCACTCCCGGCCCCTACGAGGATGCAGTGCAGAACACGCCGCTCTTCGAAGAGAACGGGCCGGACAAGTTCAAGGGCATCGACATCATGCGCACGGTGCGCAGCTTCGACCCGTGCCTGCCGTGCGGCGTGCACATGTATCTGGGAAAAGGAAAGGTGCTGGAAACGCGGCATTCGCCGATGTTTGGCGTGATGGGGCACAAGAAATGAACAACGGCGAGTTCCAGGCCCACACGGAACGGATCGACCAGTTAGTGCAGCGCGTTACCGAGACGCTCGATGGTGAAGCGCGCGACACCGCTCTTGAACTGCTGCAGGCCGTCATGGATCTGCACGGTAGTGTGGTTTCGCGAATTGTCGAACTGCTCCAGGCCTCGGAGTCGGGTCGTGCTTCTTTAGCGAAGCTTGGCTCTGACCCGATGGTTTGCGGATTGCTGGTGCTTTATGGCGTCCACCCGGTCTCAATCGAAGAACGCGTGGCGCGAGCCGTCGAGCAGGTTCGCCCGAAGCTGAAGAAGCAGAGTGGAAATGTTGAGTTGCTCCGAGTGAGCGAAGGCGTAGTACGTGTGAGGATCGAGGCGTCCGGACACGGATGCGGCAACTCACCGGACTCCCTCAAGCAAACTGTGGAGCAAGCTATTCTCGAAGCCGCACCCGAAGTGGTTGAAATTGTAGCGGAGGGCATGACCGCAGCGGCGTCCGGTTTCGTTTCGCTCGACACTCTCCAACCAGCCAGAAAAGAGGAGTCACGTTATGAAGAATCCGCCGCCTGACCTCACGGCGCACACGCCGGGTGTGAAGCGAGGAGAAGAGTGGGCCTACGAGGGCAATAAGGAACCCGGGCGCGAGGGAATAGGGCGAACAGCACGAGACTCGACCAGCGTCAATCCGAAGTCTCGAGGGCCGATCGACCCCCGCATGCCGCACCTGCCGCCTCCGTAGGTGAAAACAGAGCCCATGGGTACTCCCACGCAGAATGCAAACGGCAATGCTTTCGCTAAACTCCGACAGTTCGTACGCGAACAGCGCGGACCGGCGGAGCGGTGTGAATTATGCGCTGCTCCACTGAGTGCGGGACATCAGCACCTGCTTGAGTTGGAAAGACGGCGTGTTGCATGTGCATGTGAGCCGTGTGCCATCCTTTTCAGTGGCAGCGCAAAACAGCGCTATCGCCGCATTCCGCGGGACGTAACTTTGCTGCGCGATTTCGCCTTGGACGACCAGGAATGGGACAGCCTCTTAATACCGATCAATCTGGCGTACTTCGTTCACGACAGCAAGACGGGTCATGTGGTCGCTCAGTACCCCAGCCCCGGCGGTGCAATGGAGTCATCGCTCGACCTGGAGTACTGGGGCAACATCGTCCACCGCAACCCTGTACTAAAGAAGCTGAAACCCGACGTAGAGGCGCTGCTCGTCAACCGCATCGGCAGCACGCCGCAGTACTACCGGGCGCCCATCGATCAGTGTTTTCGGCTGGTGGGCATCATCCGCATGCATTGGCGGGGCCTCTCAGGCGGCTCAGACGTGTGGCTGGAAATCGATCGCTTCTTTGACGAACTGAAACGCGCGGCCGGAGAGTAAGGCGTGCCAGACCTCAGCTTTCAGATCGAAGGCGCTGCACCTACGCCGAACGCGGCGGCGCCGCAAATCTCGTTCAAGGTGCGTATCGTCAACGCCGACCGGCAGCCGGTCCACTCAATCGCCCTGCGAGTTCAGGTGCAGATCGAGCCTGTGCGGCGGCGCTATACCGCTGCAGAGCAGGAACACCTTAAGGAACTTTTCGGCGAGCCAGAGAGGTGGAGCAAATCACTGCATCCGCTTTTGTGGGCAAACGCGAACGTTTCCGTCGCTGGATTCACCGGCGGCACGGTCGTCGACGCGGCCGTGCCGTGTACGTTCGACTTCAACGTAGCTGTAACCAAGTACATTTACGGACTGGACAACGGCGAGATCCCCACCACGCTGCTGTTCAGCGGCACCATTTTCTATGCGGGCGGCGTTGGTTTGCAGGTCGCACAAATCCCGTGGAATAAGGAGGCGAGTTACCGCCTTCCGGTTCGCGTATGGAAGGACATGATGGACGCATACTATCCAAACACGGCATGGATAGCGCTTCGCCGCGACGTGTTCGAACGGCTATACGAGTTCAAGTCACGCCACGGCATCGCCACCTGGGACCAGGCACTCGAACGCATGCTCGGCATGACGGCTGAGGTGAAGTCGTGAATCGGGAAGCTGCCCAAAAGATTGCGGATGCGGTTCTGTACGAGGGATACATGCTGTATCCCTACCGTCCTTCGGCGATCAAGAATCGCCAGCGCTGGAACTTCGGAACGCTATACCCGCCAGCGTACGAAGAGGTCAGCCGGGGCACCGAGTCGAACAAAGTGTTCTCGGAACTTCTGGTTGTGGGCGACGAGCAGACGACGATTCACGGTCATCTCCGCTTCCTGCATCTCCAGCAGAGACAGCTCACGAACCCAAGTGGAACGCCAGTTCCGTCCTTGTCCATTGATGAACGGCTCGCGGAAAGTTGGGAAGAACCCGTGCCGCAATCCTTCGAGTTCGACGTGACCGACTTAGGGAGACTGCCAGCTACGTTCCAATTCAGTTTCTCTGAACATGCATACAGCGAGCATTTGCGAGATCAAAATGGACAGATAGTCGGCAGTGTGACTCGCAACCGATCCGCTGTTGATGGAGTAGTGACCTGCTCGGCGGAGCACGCCGACAGCGGAACCTTCAAACTCACACTTGCAGTCAGCAATGAGACAGCGCTGACCGGCAATTCGAGTAGTCGAAGTGCGGCACTGATGCAGTCGCTGCTCTCGGTGCACTCACTTCTCAGCGTTGAGGGTGGCGAATTCATATCGTTGCTTGAGCCCCCTGAACACCTACGTGAATTCGCCGCCCGCTGCAGGAACGTCGGCAACTTTCCCGTTCTGCTCGGCAATCCGGGAGAGCACGACATGATGTTGTGCTCACCAATCCTGCTGTACGACTATCCGCAGGTCGCGCCGGAGAGCGCCGGAGATTTCTTCGACGGCACTGAAATGGATGAAATGTTGACCTTGCGAGTCATGACGCTTACGGACGGAGAAAAAGACGAGATGCGCTCGGCCGATGAGCGCGTGCGAGCGCTACTGCAGCGCACCGAGGAATCCGCCCGAGAACAGCTCATGAGAACGCACGGCACGATTCGGCATCTACGACCATCAGGTGAAGAACCATGAACGACTGGAGCTTCGAACCGGAAGCTTCGCCCCTTGATAGCGTGACCATCTTCGGCGTACCGGTGCGCGTCGGCGACCGCGTCCGCTTGTGGCCGCAGAAGAGCGCCGACATCATGGATATGGCGCTCAACGGAAAGATCGCCATAGTTGAAGCGATTGAGCGCGACTTCGAGGACCACGTGCATTTGGCCGTTGTTCTCGAGGATGATCCCGGTCGCGAGTTCGGAATGTTGCGGCAGCCCGGTCATCGTTTCTTTTTTTCTCCGACGGAGGTCGAGCCGCTCACTCTCGATGGCGAGGTTCCGGATGGCAGGTAACATCCTTGTCGCCGGAGTTGGCAACATCTTCCTGGGCGACGACGCGTTCGGGGTTGAAGTGGTGCAGCGGCTCGCTCAACGAGAGCTGCCGGATCACATTCGCGTCATCGATTTCGGCATTCGCAGCTACGATCTCGCGTATGCACTCATGGAGCCCTGGGATTTGGTGATTCTCGTTGACGCCGTTCCGATGGGCGACGAACCGGGCACGATCTACACAATAGAGCCGGAGCTGCCGTCGGAAAACGAGCCGAATGGTAGTGCCGCTTTCGATGCGCACACCATGAACCCTGCCAGCGTGCTGCAGATGGTAGCCGCTTTGGGGGGCAAGCCCAGTCGAGTGCTGCTGGTCGGATGCGAGCCCGCCAACCTGGAACCCGAGATGGATGGCCAGATCGGCCTGAGCGCGCCTGTACAGAACGCCGTAGAGGAAGCAATTCGCTCGATTGAAGCAATTATCAGCAGGACTTCACAGAGTCAGGCCGCGTAAGAAACGGAGGGCACCATGTCACGAGGACAGATGTTGGGGTGGGGCGCACTAGCTGCGGCGGTGTATTCGCTAATTTATTTCCGTGGCGACCTTCAACGCTATATCAAGATGAAGCGAATGTAGCGAAAAGCTGGTGATTCGGCAGCGCCGGTTCACGCTGCGCCGCCGAAGCGCCCCTACGACTCATCCCTGCTGTCCCTCAGCATGGCGCGACGCCTGCAGTCGTTCGCAAGTGTTCCTCTGCCCGGGCACTCGTACGTGTCATTTGCGCTCACAGCTTTCCTTCGGCTAATTGGCTATACGCAAGTACGTAGCTCAACAACAATTGTGCTTTTCAGCCGGCAGAGTCAGCTTACAATTCCCATGTATCTCAACGGATTTCTAACGACGGCGGTGTTGCCCGTCTCCGCCGTTCATAAAGGGCTGCAAAAGCAGAATCACACAACGTCGAGTTGTGGGTCAGGGCTTTGGGCCGACAAGGAAGACCATGATCGGACTGGGTTGGGTTCGCGGGCTTGCCACTGCCGCGCTTCTTATTTCACTCTGCACCGTCGCCACGGCGGATGAATTATCGAACCATTCGTTTACGCTTCAGTATGACGCCACCGGTATTCGCAGCCTGAAGCGCACGGGTGATGCCTACGACACCGATTACGTTGCCGCCAACGCATCGCTCGGGCGCCTGTTGATCAGGTTCCGCTCGGCACCGAACGGCGACTGGCGCGAGTTGCGCGATTTGATTCCCGCACAGCGAACTGGCAGCGGCCCTATCGAGTACGTGCTCGCCACGCAGAAGCCGACGCTTGCATCGAAGGCCAGTCCCAGCGTTGCGCGGGGCGTGGGTGGCCTGCGCGCGTTGAACGATGGCAACGTGCCTGTCGCTGGCGGCGCGCGCGGCGGCCGCATCGGTTTTCCAGGCGCACCCGCTCCCGAAGTGCCCGTGTTCACCTGGCCCACTGGCGAGCCGGAGCCCGGATCTGGTGGCACCCCAGAGGGAACAACCCGGTGGGTGCAATACACATTTCCCAACGTAGCAGAGATTTCGCGCTGCGACGTGTTCTGGGTCAATCCGCCCAAGGCTTGGCGGATTCTTTATCAGGACGGGGGCCAATGGAAGCCGGTTTCGGCTCGAGGTTCGTACACCGTAGCGCCAAACGCCATGGCGACCATCGCGTTCGATCCGGTGAGGACCAACGCACTCCGCCTGGAGGCGACGGGAGCGGACGAAGTCGTTTCCGTTGCCGAGTGGCAGGTGGGCGAACCGGTCGGGCTGGTCGAAGCAGACGAGATCCTGCTGAAGGAGTCGTTCGCGTTTGATGGCGACGCCCTCAACTGGACGATCACGTTGGCGAACAAGACGGCCAAGCCGATTGAGATCGGCGATCTCGCCGTACCGCTCAACTTGGCGGAGCGCACTCCCGGGCGTGCTGACATTTACACCAAAAAGCTGCTTCGTCACGCCTTCGTCGCGGGGCATGGTTCGTTTGTCTACTGGCAGCGCAGTAACGGCGAGGGGCCGTACCTGGTAATGACTCCCATGGGCCAGGCGAAGTTCGAGTACTCCGAGAACAACGGGCCGACGGGTGGCTACACGCCCTACGTGCACTCGCAGGTCGCGCAGGCAAGAGTCAAAGCGCTCGGCGGGAACTGGCGTCTGCCGGCCAGCGCCGCGACGCTGGCTCCCAAAGGCACCCCCGGTGAGACGCTGACGTATACGTTTCGATTTCAGTGGGCAAAGGACTTCGCCGCTGTTCGCGACGTCCTCTACAACGAGGGGAAGTTCGATACCTCCGTCGTGCCCGGCATGGTCGTGCCCACAGACCTTTCCGCGATGTTCTCGCTCCGCACGAAGAATGCTATCGTCCGCATTGAGCCGGAGCATGCTGCTGCAACACGCATCGAAACGCTGCCTGCGAAGCCGGGCGGCCACAAGGTTTACCGAGTTCGCTTCTCGAAGCTCGGCGAAAACATGCTGCGCGTGAAGTACGGCGACGGTCGCTGGATGTCACTGGAGTTCTTCGTGACCGAACCGCTCGAGACGGTAATCGCAAAGCGTGCCGCGTTCCTTGTCAACACGCACCAGCACAAGGACCCGTCCAAGTGGTACTACGGCGTCTACAGCGACTGGGATCAGAAGAACGAGATCCTCCGGAGCCCCGAAGATCGCGATGGGCTATCGCCGTGGCTCACCGACGCTAACGACGACGCCGGGAACGCGCGGCCGGCGTTCGTCGCGTCAAAGAATGTCTTCCTTCCGAACCGGGCGGAGATTGCCAGCCTCGAGACCTATATCACCAAATATCTTTGGGGCGGCATGCAGATGACCGATACGGAGAAGTATCCCTATGCGATCTACGGCATTCCCAATTTCATGGCGAACCGCGCGAGCGCGGATACCGGTCGCAACGGCCAGGCGCACGTGTGGCGCATCTACGATTACCCGCACATCATCATGCTGTATTACCGCATGTACCAGATCGCGAAGTTCTATCCGTCGCTGGTGCAATACCTCGACGCCAACGGGTATCTGGAGCGCGCCTACCGGACGGCGGTCGCCTACTGGACCGTTCCCTTTGGGGTTGAGAAGTGGTCGGCAGACTCGGTCGGCACAATGAACGAAGCCTTTATTCCCGAGTTGATCCAATCGCTCGAAGAGGAGGGGCGGACCGAGTGGGCCAAAACGCTGCGCACGTACTGGGAAGGAAAGGTGGACCGGTTCGTGAACCACACGCCCAACCTGTACGGCTCCGAGTTCGCTTTCGATTCCACCGGCTTCGAATCCACAGGCGCGTTTGCAAAGTACGCCGTCACCCGCAACGCTGATGATTTCCGCGCCAAGGTCAGCCTCGAAGCCGCCAAAAAGTTCCAGGACTTCCAACTGCGGTTGAACATAACCGATCGGGGCTGGCTCGAAACCACGTATTACCAGCTGGGGAGTGATTACCGCGGCACCTTGTCGTACCTCCTGAGCTACATGTCACAGATGGGCGGCTGGGCCATCCTGGACCACGGCCTCCACTTCGCCGCTGAGCCGACGGACTACCTCCGTCTCGGCTACGCCTCATCCCTGAGTTCTTGGGCACTCGTCAACTCGGGGACGAAGGAAAGCGGCTACGGTTATTGGTTCCCGAGCCCCGCAAACGACGGTGCCACCGGTGGGGGCTTCATGAGCGATGCTATCGGGCGCGGCTGGATCGGTAAGGAGATGCCGCGTGGTGCGTGGCACTACAGCGCGGAAGAGGACGTGGGCTACTGCGGAGCGCTGCGCACCCATGCGACCATCGTGGCCCGCGACCCAGTGTTTGGCGAGTTCGCCTACGGCGGCGTGCTCACCAAGACCCCTGGAGCGGTGAGCGTCATCCCGCGCGACGGCCTTCGCGTGCGCTTCCATGTTGTGCGCGACAACCAGCGGTTGCACCTCATCCTCGACCACGACGGTTACGCAAAAGAACAGCCGGTTATCATTGCCGACGACCTTTCGCGCATCCAGTTCACGCTCGAGAACCGCACCGGCGGACCGCACAGCACCGGGCTGACGATTGCCGGACTGCCCGCTGGCGACTACACGATTACGGTGGACGGTAAAGCGGTTTCCACAGTTAAGGGGTCGATTGACGAAACCAGGATCACCCTACCGGTAGGGGCGGCACCAACAACGCGCGTCGAGATCCGCAAATAACGCGGGCGGACAAGTTGCCACAACATGGCTGAGCTGGGGGCCCCATCGGTTAGGGCCTCCAGCGAGAACATAGGCAGGGTTATTCAGCGCTTAGAAATCCAGCAGAGCCCCGAGCTCATCTTCGGTATGTGCGGTTACTCGCACCTTCACCTTTTCGGCTCACAGTAGAATAGTGCTCCTAGCTGCGCTTGTGTTTGCGCGGCCCGTCTACTCAGCGGAACCGAGCCGGACCACCAATCCGGTGGAGACCCGCAAGTTGTTCTGAGAGTTGCCCCCGAAGCGCGTCATCAGGTAGTCGGCCTGGAATACCCGTAGCGCCAGCGATCTCGAGACATCTAGATCCACGCCGCCACCGACGGTGGTCGCGAACGACCAGCGGCGGTCGGATATACCGGCCGCGCTCGCGCTCAGGCTGGCGCCGCCCAGAAGAACGTGGCCGAACATTCTCGCTTTCTCGGCACGATGAACGAATCTCGGACCCGCGCTGACGGTGTACAATCTCAGATTCGCCCCACCGTCTTTGCCATGATTGCCGGTGACCTCCGACGCGATGGCGAATGGACCTTTTACGGTGAATTCGCCTCCCGCAAGCCAGCCGTTCAGATTCAAGCCGCCGCCGGAATTCGGTGTAAGTCGGTGATACGAATAGCCACCGAACAACTGCGCGCGCTCGGTTTCCTGCGCTGCGGCGCTCATCGAGCAGAGCGCCGCCAGTGTCACAGCCAGAAGCAGATTTCGTTTTCTCATCGCTCTATCGTTTCTCCTACGGAGTGACGGTGATCTGGACAGTCGTTGTGGCCTGTGCGGCGCCCGCAGAGGTTGCAGTGATCGTTACCGTGTACGTGCCCGGAGACGTGCTTTGCGAAGCGTTCGTCAGCCCGGAGTGCTGGGTTCCACTGCCGCAGCCAACCATCGTGAGCAGTGCCACAAAGGTCAGCGCAAGCAGCAACAGGGCAGTCCATCGGCGCTTCATCATGCCCGCAGGCAACAGGAACAACCCGGGCAGCACGATCGCGAAAGTCCATCCAGGGGCTTGCGGGCGCGCCGCGCCCAAGATCGTCAAACGCGTTGTAGTAATGGTTAGGTTCACCGTTGCCGGGAGGTTGGCGGGACTAACCGACTGCGGGGAGAAGCTGCACGCCGCTCCAGTCGGCAATCCGGAACACGCAAATGTGACTGGAGCAGTCAGAACACCGGCAGAAGAGGTTGGAAGTTGAATCGTGACCGACTGCCCTGCCTTGATGGCGGGCGGCGACTGCACCGTGCTGAACTTGACCGCAGGAACGGCTATTACCTGCGAGAGTGACGCGGACACGCTGCCACTAAAGTTCTGCGACCCTTCGTAGCGCGCCACGATTGAATGCGTTCCCACGGGCAGCGAACTCGTCGTCAACGCTGCCACGCCTGAGCCGTTCACAGTGCTCGTGCCGAGTGCGCTATCTCCGTTGAGGAAGGTGACCGTCCCCGACGGAGTTCCCGCATTGCTCTGCACGGTGGCTGTGAGCGTCAGTGACGCACCGGAATTGCTCATTGGCGCCGAGGAAGCAAGCGCGACCGAGGTGCCTGCCGGAGTGATCGTCAGTGTCCCACCGGGGTTCGTAACAGAGTAGTTGCCGAGCCTGCTAGCAGGGTCGCTGAGGACCGCCGTGATCGTGTACGTTCCGGCGTCGCTGGCCTGGGTTGCGGCTGTCGTGTAGCTGACTGTGATCGGATCATCGTTCAGCAAACCCGTCAGCGAGCCATCGAGTACCGGATTCGCCGTGTTGTAGGTACGCGTCTTGTCGTTGGTCGTGACCGTCAGCGGCGACGGCGTGATGCTCAACGTGCCAGTGACCAGCGTGACAGCGTAATTCGCCAGTCGTGCTCCCGGATCGGCAAGCGTCACAGTAATGGCATGGTCGCCGACACTGGATGCGGGCGTAGCTTCAGTGCTGAATGTGGCAGTGATGTCATCGCCGGCAGCAACGCCCTGAAGAACGCCATCCAGCACCGGGTTTGCTGCGCCGTAGACGCGCTCCTTGCTATTAGCACTTGCCCTCAGATTTGCCTTAGTGACCGTGAGCGTTCCATCACTTACGCTCACGTTGTAGTTCGCCAGACGGCTGCCTGGATCAACAAGGACCGGCTTGATTGCGTAAGTTCCGACAGTGCTTCCAGTGGTCGCGGTCGTGGCGTATGTGGCAGTGATTCCATCACCCGCAACCACGCCGGTCAGCGTTCCTGTGAACGTCGGGTTGGGGATTCCGTACACCCGCGACGCGTCACTTGCAGCGACGTTGAGCGAAGCTGCCGTAATTCTCAGCATTCCCGGCACCGAAGTGACGTCGTAGTTGGACAGCCGATTCTGTGGATCCACAATCTCCGGCGTGATGGCATAGCCACTAGCTACAGGGCTGCTGGCGCTTGCTGTCGTGACGTAGTTAACGGATAGGTTGTCTCCCGGAACCGCGCCCGTCAGCGTGCCGTCGAAAGCCGGATTCGGAGCGCCGTAGACCTTCTGCTTGTCATTCGCAGTCACCGTAAGCGCGGCCTTGCTTACTATCAGCGTGCCGTCGACGCTGGTCACGGCGTAGTTCGATAGCTTGTTGTTCGGGTCGGAGAGCGACGGCGTAATCGTGTAAGCGCCCGCCGGGCTGCTCTCGGTGGCCGGCGATGTGTACGAAGCGGTGATGCCATCGCCCACAACCACGCCCGTCAGCGATCCATCGAAAGCCGGATTCGCCGTGCCATAGGTGCGCTGCTTGTCGTTAGCGGTGACCGACAACGCAGCCTGTGTGATCGTCAGCGTTCCATCGGTGCTGTTGACCTCATAGTTGGCCAGTTTGTTGCCCGGGTCTACCAGCGCAGGAGTGATCGCATACGTGGCTACAGGACTCGACTCCGTTGCCGCCGTCGAGTAGGTCGCAGTGATATTGTCGCCCGCTACAACACCTGTAAGCGAACCGTCGAACACCGGATTCGCGGTGCCATACGCTCGCTGTTTATTGCTGGCGCTGACAAAGAGCGCAGCCTTGGTCACCGTCAAAGTGCCACTCGTGGCCGTCACCGCGTAGTTGCTGAGTTTGCCGTTCGGGTCGGCCAGCGAATGCGTAATCCCGTAGGTACCCACAGGGCTTGCCGCCGTCGCCGCAGTGGAATACGTTGCAGTAATGCCGTCGCCCGCGACCATGCCGGCAATCGTGCCATCCAGAACGGGGTTCACGGCACCATACGCACGTTGCTTGTCGTTGACCACGATCGACAAAGCAGCCTGCTGAACGGACAGTGTTCCCTCGGTGTTGCTGACGTTGTAATTTCCGAGCCGCACATTCGGGTCAATCAAGGTTGCGGTGATCGAATACGTCCCGACTGGACTGGGGACATTGGCCGTCGTCGAGTACGTGACTGTGATGTCGTCTCCCGCGACCACACCGGCCATCGTGCCATCAAGCACAGGGTTTGCTGCGCCATAGATACGCTGCTTATTGTTGACGGTGACGGTGAGTGATGCTCTGTTGACGGTCAGGACGCCGTCGGTACTCGTTACGTCGTAATTCGCAAGTCTGCCGTTGGGATCCGCCAGCTCGGGCTTGATTGGGTACGTGCCCACCGGACTCAGGCTGGTGGCGGAAGACGAGTAGCTTGCCGTGATGTTGTCGCCTGCCGCTATTCCGGTCAACGTGCCATCGAACGTCGGGTTTGCCCCTCCATAAGAACGCGACGCGTTGTTGGCCACCACGGTGATGCCGGCCTTCGTGACGGTCAGCGTGCCAGGCGTATTGGTTACCGTGTAGTTCGACAAACGACTGCCGGGGTCAGCCAGCGTGACGGTGATCGCATAATCACCTACCGGACTGGAGGGCGTCGCCGATGAAGAGTATGTGGCGCTGATGCTGTCGAAGCTCTGGACGCCGCTTAACGTGCCATCAAAGGCCGGATTCGCGGTTCCATAAATGCGCAGCTTGTTATTCGCCGTTACCGTCAGCGGAACAGGTGTGATCGTCAATTCGCCCGGAACGTAGGTCAACGCATAGTTCGTCGCCGACAATCCCGAGCATGTGATCGGGTACGGTCCGCCCGAAACGGCGCTGCTCTCGACCGCGGTGCTGACGCAGGAAGGCGCCCCGGTCAGCGCCGCCTCCGTATCGCCGTTCACAAAACCAGCGACATGGGAAACGAACACCGGATTCGAAGATCCGTAGGCCCGGGAAGCGTTATTGACTGTCACCGTCAATGGCGCAGGATTGATCTTCACGGCGAGCGTCTTCTGCGTCGTGGAATAGGAGCCATCGCCCGAGTACTCCACCGTCAGCGTGTGATCGCCTGCCGAAAGGACGCCTAGGTTCAGCGTTGCGGAGCTTGCGCTGAGGCCAGCAACTTGCTCAGGGCCACCATCGAGCGAATAGCTCACAGATCCGCTGGCCACCGGGAATCCCGCAGCCTGGGCAACACCTGCGCTAACCGTGAGCGCGGTGCCGTACGTCAGTGTCGAACCAGGATTGGCAGTCAGGCTCAAGTTGGCCGCAGCCTTGACGGCAGTCACGTCAGAAGCCGCGTTGTTGTCTAGTTTTTCTTCGCCGCCGCCAGACACTCTGACTGTGTTCGTAATGCTTGGAGGCGCGCTTAGGCTCACGCCAACTCTCAGGGTGATCGGCGGGTAGCTTCCGTTGACGGGCAGCACATCCGAGCGCGCGCAGGACACATTGGTGAAGTTGCAAGTCCATCCGGCACCCGATAGCGAAACTGGCGTGAGTGATGCCGGAAGCGTGTCTACTACGGAAACCGCTGTGCCGTCGGTTGCGGCGGTGCCGTTGTTGGAAACCGAGATAGTGTAGGTCGCTTCCGTGTCTCCCTGCGTGAAGGACCCTTCGTGCGACTTTGTCACTGTCAGATCGGGAACCAGGCGAACGAAGTTTGCGACGATCGTCACCGGGCCGTTCATCAAGACAGTTGTCGACGCCCAGTTTGCATCCGCGACCGGGCCCGTCCAAGAAACGAACGCGTAACCGGGATTTGCGGTCGCCTGAAGGCTAACTACATCGCCCTTGGGGTAGTACCCTCCGCTTACTGGAGTAACGGTTCCACCTACTGCAAGCGGGATCTCGACCGTCAATTGGTGCTCGAGAACGAAGTTTGCCGTGTAAGCCGGGGTGCGGTTGCAGCCTGGAGGCGTAAAGGTGAGGGCGAGCTGCGTGCTCGTGCCGCCGCTCGCGAGCGACCAGTTCTGGAAGATCAGCCGCGAACCCGCTCCTGCCGCTTGAGGACTCGTAGTCGCCAGGGTGTGCTGGGTTCCGGCAAGCCAGCGGAAGCTGCCGCCGCCACCAATGCCGTCCACTGTCACCTGCGCGCCTGGTTGGCTTGCGCTTACGGTGACGTCAAGGTAGTTTTCGACCTTGCGAATGCGCTGGTTTTCAGAATCGGAAATATAGAGGTGGCAGTTGGTGTCAAACGCCAGACCGAGAGCGGAACTCAGCGTCGAGTTCGCCGCTGGTTCGTTGTCGCCGGCAAATCCGTCCGTGCCGGATTGGCCTGCGATGTTTGTGGGTTCCTCGCCATCAAGGGCCTTGGCGACAAAATTGTCCATGTAAACGACGCCGCCCCGCGGGTCGCCTGTAACCGGGTACGTGGCGACCGCCTTCGCTCCGATGTTCACGAGTGCCTGTGATCCGCCGGCGGTCGGCCACACTTGCGCGATTGAGAACTGGTCCCGCATGGGCCCGGCAGCTTGGGTAACCCACAGGTTCTTATCCTTGTCCACGCCGATGCTCAGTAGCGTCACGCTCGCGTTCTCGTAAACGGTCTCGCGATTCGCCCCCGTCGAGGTCACGCGGTCCACCGCCGTGTTTCCGGCAAGGACATACACGTTGCCCTTACCGTCAACAGCCACATCCCGCAGAGTGCTGGACGAGAAGGGCGTGTCCGGTACCACCTTGGAGAACACGCCGGTCGCGCTCAGTTTGAACAGGCCATTAATGTCGGTGGCGACAAAGATGTTGCCCAGGGAATCATTCGCAATGTCGAAGTTGCCTACGTGGGTGTTGGCGGGAAGGCCAGCATCGAGCTGCGCGCCCGTAACGGCGGTGGACATCGTCTCAGTAGCCTTATCCACCCGGCGAACGGCGCGGTTCTTCTGATCGGCAATGTACATGTTGCCGTTCGCGTCGAACGCAACCTTCTTTATGTTGTTGCCTACGGTGGCCGAAGTAGCCGGTCCGCCATCACCCTGATAATTGGGGTTGCCGGGCAGAGTAACCGAGTACACTTCCGCTCCGACGTCGAAATACCGCAGCACCTGCGGGCTTGCGCCTCCGAAGAAAACCGTGCTGCCCGCCACAGCCATACCGTAGACGTTGTAGTTGCCGAGGCCGGCGCTGGTTGCGAGGCCGCCGTCACCGGAAACGATGTTGGTTCCATCGCCTGCCAGAAGCTGCACCACCCCGCTGCCATCGCTGGCAAACCGGCCTATGCGGTTATCCATCTGGCTGTTG
>Ga0196970_1000378_pt1 | contig 55123 bp, 54 predicted proteins | sample S1v_513CmetaG_FD_148672 | JGI IMG/M metagenome (GOLD analysis project Ga0196970, IMG submission 148672) | Soil microbial communities from Anza Borrego desert, Southern California, United States - S1+v_5-13C | ecosystem: Environmental > Terrestrial > Soil > Desert | place: USA: California...
CAGGGCAGCAGACCACCCTCTGAGGAGCCGCCTTAGCCCCTCTTGCACGTTATCCTTGCCCACAGAGAAGAAAAAGCATGAAATGACCCCGTCAGGACGATTCCTGACGGGGTTTGTCAGCAGCCTGGGAAGCCGGGCCTTTGCGGCCCGGCTTCTGCAACTGCATCGGGGCTGTGGCCGTCAATCATTGCGAGACTGATTCTTTCCGGGGGGAGACAACGTGAAAAAACTGTTATCGGCGGCACTTGGCTTACTGGTGAGCGTTTCGCTGATGGGCTGTGTCACCACCGGCCCAAAGCCGGCCGAGCCGAATCGGCAGGCGGAAACGCCGCCCACCGCCGAAAATGAGGAGGCGGCAGTCAGAAGTCTGGTCGAGACCTTTGGCAGCAGACCCCAGGCCGTCTCGCTGCAGGCGCCTGCCGATGCCCTGAAAAAGAGCATGCAGGAACACTACGGCGACCTTGTGTCTGCAGAGCTGCTTTCCGAATGGGCGGGCGATCCGAAAAACGCGCCCGGCAGACTGACGTCCAGTCCGTGGCCGGATCGGATCGAGATCCTCAGCGTCCGCAGAGTATTGGACGGCAAGTACGAAGTACAGGGCGAAGTCATTGAAGTGACGAGCGTGGAGAAAGTGAGCGGCGGGGTTGCCGCCAAGCGGCCTATTACGCTGACGGTCGAGAAAGTCGGCGATCGCTGGCTGATTACCGGAGTCACGCTTGGGGCGTACGCCGAATCCCTTGTGTACCGGAATACCGAATTTGGCTTCACGTTCTTATTGCCGGCCAGTTGGCAGGGTTACAAGATCGTGCCCGGCCAGTGGGAGGGTCTTCCGGTAGGCGGATCACAGTCCGTTGAAAAGGGCCCGCTAATCGCCATCCGGCATCCACAGTGGACGGAGCAAACGCCCCGCCAGGATATCCCCATCATGGTCTTCACGGTTGCCCAGTGGAATTCGCTTCAGGCGGGGGCGTTCCACATCGGTGCCGCACCGATCGGACCCACCGAACTGGGGCGTAACGATCAGTTCGTCTTTGCCCTCCCTGCACGGTACAACTACGCTTTTCCGCCGGGCTACGAAGAAGTGGAGAGCATCCTGAAGAGCCATCCGCTTCGGCCGCTCATCCCGCGACAGAAGTAAACGTAAGCGGCTGCTGAGCCAGAGACCTTGGCTCATGCAGCCGCTTTCCTTGTCGATTATGCCTTCCGGGTTTGGCGGAACTGCAGGAGCAGCACCGCCAGGACGATCAGCGCGCCGCCGGCCAACTGCACTGGCTTGAGCGTCTCCCCAAGGACGAGGTAGGCGGTCAGGCTGCCAATGACCGGCTCCAGCATGCCCGTCAGGTTCGCCTGCGTGGGAGAGACGGTGCGCAGACCGATCAGGTAAAGGCCGAACGGCACCACGGTTGCAAAGATGGCGAGGTAGGCGAAGAAAAGCCAGTTGGCGCCGTCACCCAGCAGGGCGACGCCGGGAATGGGGCGCCCCATGGCCAGCAGCACCAGGTCGCAGATCAGCCAGAACACGGCTCCGGCCCCGAGACCGTAGCAGGTGACGGTCCAGGGCGAGAGCGAGCGCCGCCCGACGCACTTGGCGCCGTAGACTGTGTAGAAAGAGAGGAAGAAGGCCGAGACCAGGCCGGCGGCGAGGCCCAGGGGGCTGACGAGCAGCCGGGTCGTGCCGCCCGCAAGCAGCAGGAAGGAGCCGCCCATAGCCAGGCCCAGGCAGAGCACAAGCCGGCTGCCTAACTTCTGCTTGTCGAATACGAAGGCGTACAGGGCGGTCAAAATGGGCGCCAGGTACTGCAGGAAGATGGCCGTGGCGACGTTGGTCTCAGAGAGCGTCAGTACATAGGTGAACTGCACGCCCGCCACGCCGACAATACCCCAGGTGGCGAAAAAAGGGACGTCCCGCCAGCGGATGCGGAGCAAAGCGGGCGCCAGGACTGCCAGCGCTGCGGCGAGGATGAGGAAGGAGAGGCCCATGCGCATCTGGACGAGGAGGAACGGGGGCACTGCCTTGTTGCTGGCAAGGAACTTGGCTGCCGATCCGGATACCCCCCAGAGGGCGGCGGCGAGTGTGACGAAGAGGTAACCGCGTGTGGTGGATGACAAGGCTCGAACCCCTCTCAGGTCGCTCTGACCGGGAGGGGTTCGAGGTCATGCCCGCGGTTTCCTCTTGAGAACGGGTTCCGTATGCGAGATTTCCAGGGTGAAGGGCGGCAGCCAGCGGCTCAGATACCGGATGTGAAAGGGAAGGAACAGGCGCCCGGTGAGGGCGGTGGGCCCGCCTGCCAGTTCGGCGCGGTAATCGGCCCGGCCGGGGAGGTTGGCCTTAAGGATGCGCATGAAGGCTGCCTGCTGCTCGGGCACCGGCGCCCGGGCTGCGCTCTGGACGGCGGCGGTGAGGGCCGGCTGGGCCTCTGTGCGCAGCGCCCTGGCCCGGGCGCCTTCCGCAAGCCCGAGGGCGGCGACGACCACGAGCAGCAGCAGGGCCAGCAGGTGGCGATAGGTGACCTGCACGGTGACCATCTCCCCGGAAGGGTTAACGCTCAGCGACGGTCCGGGACAGATCATAGAGCATGGGCGCAAAGTAAATGAGCAGGCCGTTGAGCAGCAGGATGACTGTGGCCGCAGCCATAGCTTTGGGTGAGTGCTGGCTGCGCCGGCGGGCCTGCAGGCTCTGCCAGATAACCGGGAGCACCCACCCGAGCGCCGGATAGAGCGCCAGCCCTGCCCAGTCCGGGGCGGCGCCGAAGAGCAGCCACGGCCCGGCCGCGAGCAGGAGGCCGGCGGCGGCCAGAATCGCCGGGCTCAGGCGGAGCCCAGTCGGTCCGGGGCGCCCCGCGGGCGCCGGCCTCAGCCGCCGGATCATCAGCTGGCGCGGGGAATACCCGGGGAGCCGCAGCACCAGCGCATAGGTCAGGAGGCCCACAAAAGTGGCGAGCAGCAGTACGATCCCCATGGTCGCACCCTCTCTTCCGTTTGGAGTAATGAAGAGTAAACTGGAGCCCGTCTGGTGGGGTGGGGGTTGAGGAGCCTCGGGGCCGGTAGTTCAAGATTCGCAGGCGGGGCTGTGCGCCCGCAGCGGAGCGAGGACGCCAGCCGCGCCGATTCCCCCACCCCACCAGACGGTGCGACCTGGAACCAACCTAGTCTTCTACGACCTGCCAGTAGGGCAGCGACGCGCTGATGAGGCCGCTCACGACTACCCAGAGCACAATGACCTTGCCCAGCGAATGCTGTGCGTAGAACTGCAGCTGTGCGGAGCGGGTCGCGGCCCAGTACGGCAGCGGCGCCAGCGACACGGCGAAGAGGATGCGGGTCAGCCACTTATAGCCGGAAAGCTTCGCCGTCTCTTCCGCCCGCAGCTCCGCCATGGTGCGCAGGCGGGCCGCCAGCCGCTCCAGTTCGGCGCCCAGGTCCCCGCCTTCCCGGAGATTGTTCGCCACCAGCTCCGCCAACTGGTGCAGGTAGAAATCGCCTGCGCACCGGGACGCCAGTTCCTGCAGCGCCTCCGGCAGCGGCAAGCCTCCCCGGCACTGACTGACCGCCAGTTCGAACTCCGCCCGCAGGGGCGGCGCCAGGAGGGGCAGCGCCTCAGTGATGGCCAGGAGCGGGTGCCGCCGGATTGCCCAGCCCAGGGCGATGTGGACCAGCGCCGGCTCCACCGCCGCCCGGACCGCCCGCGCCCGGCGCCCCACGTGCATCCGCACCGCCTGCACGGGCACCAGCCCGCACGCCGCGGCGCTAATCAGCATCAGCGGCTTGCTGGCGAAGGGGAAGGCGAGCAGGGCGCCCACTCCCGCTGAAATCAGCACGGCCTGTAGCAGCAGGCGCCCGGAGGCCCGCAGCCCCGCCTGATCCAGTTCCCGCTGCAATAGCTGCTCGAGGGGGCTGAGGAGCCCCGGGCGCCGGGCCGGGACGGCCTCGGGCGGCAAGGGCAGCCGTGTGGTCACCCAGTAGACCAGGCAGGCGACGCCTGCGGACAGGGAGCAGAGCGCCAAGGTCATATCATCACTCCCCAACAGCCGGTGGTCATCGCCATCAGCAGTCTACCAAAATATAGGAAATTCTGGTAGTGGGCCTGGGTGAATTACCTTAGGGGGAAGCGCGCCAGTACTCCCCGCCTGCCCGGTCGAGGTAGCCGTGGTCCACGAGTTCACGCCGCAGGGTGCAGTAATCGTCGTGAAACCGCTTCAGAATCTCGTTGACGGCCCGCTCCGGGTAGCGGCAGTCCATTTCGAACTGGCCGGCCAAGTGCGCCAAAATCACCTGCCGCTTGGCCGGCTTGACGGGCAGCAACTTCAGGCGCCCGTCCGGTCCTGTGCAGTTGCGGATCAATCTCTCGGGGTCCAGGCTCTTCATGGTGGGTCCCTCCTATCGATATATCGACAATGGTCGATGCATTTAGCCGAAAAGCGGGGCGAGCTCAGGTGACCGGCTCGCCCGCAGGTACGCGTCTATAGATGTTGTTCTCCCGCTCCATCAAATGCGTCATGATGAACTCCCGGCGCAGTGTCGCCACATCGTCATGGAAGCGCCGCAGGATCTCGTTCATCTCCGTTTCGTGGTAGCCCCGCCCCCGCTCGAACTCCTCCACGAGCTTGCGCAGGATCACATCCCGTTTCTTGCGCTGGGCGGGAATCTCCTTGAGGCGTCCGTCCGGCGCGAAGAACGCCTGCAGCACTTTGTGCTCCCACGTGGCATCCGTCCCCGCCGGGGCCAGCTGTGCGAGACCTTCGACGGACAACACGCTCTTGGCCAGCCTGTGGACGTAGTCTTCATCCAGCGAGTAGACATGGATCTGCCCTTCCTTGCGCAGCTTCACCAGCCCAAGCGCCTTCAGCTTGGACAGGTGGTGCGACACGGTGGGCTGGCGCACGTCCAGGGCGGCGACCAGTTCGTCGACGCTCCGTTCGCCCTGCGCCAGCAGGCCGATGAGCTTCAGGCGTGTCACATCCGCCAGGGCCTGAAAGTAAGCCACCATCTGCTCGGCCTTGACCTCGTTTGCCATTCTTTACGCCACCCCTCGATCTATATATAGACGCTCATCGATGGACGTGTCAAGGGGAATCACCGTGAGCGGGTTACGGTGATCAATCCGGCGGACCGGGCGATCGTCACAAACTGGTCGATGAGACCGTCGGCGGGAGGCGCCCAGCCGGCCGCGGGCCCCACGGTGCCGTGGGGGCGGAAACGGAGGAGCCGGACGGGAATCGCCGGGTCAATGGCGGCGACGAACCCGGCGGCGGCCTGCACATGCGCGGCGTCATCGGAGAAGCCCGCAATGATGGGCAGGCGCACTTCGACAAGCTTGCCTTGAGCCGCCAGACGCCGGATGGTCGCCTTTACGGCGGCGTTGCCGGTCCCGGTGAGGGCGCGGTGGCGGTCGTCGTCCCAGACTTTCAGATCGACCAGGGCGCCGTCCAGCCAGGGCAGCAGCGGCTCCGGCTCGATCAGGCCATTGGTCTCGATCATGGTGCTCAGGCCGGCCTGCCGCACGGCCGGCAGGAAAGCGGCGAGGAATTCGGCCTGCAGCATCGGTTCGCCGCCGGAGACGGTGACGCCGGAGAGGAACGGCGCCAGGGGCCGCAGCCAGGCCAGCAGATCGCCCACGCCGTACCAGGTGGCCCGCGGGTCGGCACAGGACGGGCAGACGGCGATGCAGCGGTCGCAGCCCTGGCAGCGGGCCGGGTCCCACCGCAGCGGCGTTCCCGCTGAGAGCGCTTCCCCCGGGCACCCCCCTATGCAAAGGCCGCAGCCGTCGCAGAGGGCCTGCGTCTGGGGATTGTGGCAGTAGAGGCAGCGCATCTGGCAGCCTTGCAGGAAAATCACGGCCCGGTTGCCCGGGCCGTCCACGAAGCTATGCGTCAGAAGACGGCTGACCTGTGCCTTCATACGCTGCGCACCCGCCGGTGCAGGTGCTCGGGCTGGTTGACGAAGAAGGCGCTGCCGAAGAGGGCGCCGTCGCCCCGGACAATCTGGCCCTCGGCCCGCCGGGTCAGGTCGCTGCGGCGCATCAGGTAGCCGGTGACCCGGATGAGGTCGCCGCCGCTGGGGCCCAGGGCGAGGTTGCGGCAGCCCAGCGAGAAGGCGCCCCGCACGATGTCAAGCACCGCCTGCGGGTTGTCGGCCGCCGTTGCCTCAAACTCGAAGATGTTGGAGACGCCCCCGGTGAAGTGCCGGTCATGGGGGCTGACTGTCCGCAGGTGATCGTACAGGTCCGGCTCATCCCCCGGGGGAATCCGGGCCGCCGGCGTGTAGCCGGTATCCGAGTCGATGCCGACCTGCGCATGAAGCACCGCCTTGCCGCCGGATCCGGCGCAGAACGGCATCGGCGTTGCAGCCACGCACTCCGCCAGCTTCGCGATGATATCGATCGCGAACCGGTCCGCCGCCGCGTCGTGGCCGTAACGGGCGCCGCCCATCAGGCCGTTCACGGCTTCGGCCAGACCGAAGACCCCGGCATAGGCGGTGAAGGCCCCGGGGCGAAGGAGCCCTTCCTTCACGAGGAAGGAGTGCTCCAAGAAGCCCGCTTCGGCGCCCAGGAAGGCGCACCGGGCCGCGATGATTTCGCAGAGCAGGGCCGCCGCCTCGGGGATGGCGGCTTCGAGCATATGGGCAGGCGATTCGGCGCGGGTGGCCACCTTCCCCAGGTTGACGCGGACCAGCGTGTGGATGCCGCCGCCCACGGGCATCAGGTTATAGCAGGATGCAATGGCGTACTCCTCGCCCCAGTCTGCCGCCGACAGGGCGTGGTTGTGGAAATAGGGCTTGGAGGCGCCCATGGCGCAGCGGGCGGCCTCCCGGGCGAAGCCCTCCGGCGTTACCCCGGGCGCGTACTTGAACGAAGTGTTGACCGGCTCGCCGGTCTCCCGGTCCAATTCCAGCAGCAGGCGGCCCATGCGGGTCTCCCCCGGGCCGATGTTGGCGTGGACGAAGCTGGAAGGGAAGAGCCGGCTGACGACGGTCCAGAAGCTGCGGACGGCCCGCCGGGCCTCGGGCTCGGGCACGGAGTCGAAATACGGCTCCAGAAGCGTATCAAGGTTGCCCAGCCAGACCGGCTCGAGGGTCACCGTGGCCGAATACTGGTATGCGCTCAGCAGGCCGGCCAGGGCGTCATGCAGGTCCCGGGCCGGCTTCAGCCGGAGGTATTCGCTGCCCTGCCTGAGCAGGCGGGCATAGTCGGGCGCCGTGTAGCGCGGCCAGAACGGCAGGGGTACTTCCCCAAGCATGCAGACGGTGCCCTCGGCGAGGGCCTGGCAGGCCGCGTCAGAATACGGGAGATGGGGCAGGACTTTCGCCGCGCCCACGGCGAGCGTTGCCCGGCGCTGGTCGGGGGTGAGGCTGGTGTCGCGCAGCACGCCCGATACCCATGACCGGAGTTCGCCGACTTTCTCTGCGGTCAGGCCGGTCTTCAGATCTTCATAGGCGGCCATGGTGACTGGATTGCGCATGGAGTCTGCTCCCTTGCCCGGTATTGCCGGCATTTGATCACGAGGGTGATGACGTCTTCGCCGCCGGTTGAGTCTGGTCCTGCCGGCGATGAGATCGGCCCTGTGCGCGTCCGTTTACTGAACTGGACCAATCTGATATATACTGAAGCTGTATACAAGTTGGGACTTGGTGTCGCGTCGTGGCTTGCCTGCCCGTGGGAGGAGGATGCATCCGATGAAGCTCAGATTCCTCGCAGTGATCATTTCCACGGTGCTCCTGGCTTCTTCTGCCGTGTTGGGCGCCGATGGGACGGAGGTTGTCAAGGTCTATCGCAACCAGGTCAAGCTCTGGGTCAACGGGCAGCAGGTCAGGACCGAGAGCCTGCTGCTGGACGGTACGCCCTACGTTCCTGTACGGGCCCTCTCCGAGCACCTGGGCCTTGACGCCCAATGGAACCCGGAAACGTACACGGCCTCCGTCAATACCGTCAAGACGTTCACCCTGAAGGACGCAGTCGATCCGTACAAGCCGGTCATCTTCCTCGGCGACCTGGGGCTGCAGGCGAGCCGGATCGAAGCATTCAGGCTGGAACACGAGGGAACAGTACTTATCAAGAAGTTCGACTTCCTCGGCAATCAGCTGCAGATTGCCGACGTCGCGGCAACGGGGGGCAGCGTCCTCGATGTCGACCGGGCGTATACGCTCAAGCTATACGCCGGGGACGGCGCCCGGTACGTCATCCAATTCGTCACGAAGGGATTGCCGGAGATTACCGAGCGTGAGGAACGCCAGGTGGTCTTCGTGCCGGCAATGCCGGAAAAGGGCTTCTACTGGCCGTATTACCTCGCCGTTCCGAGCAACCGGAACGCGGCGCCAAATCGGGGCCACCGGCGCTTCCTGATGGTGGACACCACCAACACCGGCACGACCGTTGATGTCGCCGACCTGTTCAAGCGGGCCAGCACCGAGGTCACCGGTCTGCGCCAACTCTCGATGCGGCTGGCGGAGCAGCTCTGGGCGCCCATGATCTACCCGGCTTTCCCCAGGCCTTCCGTGCAGTATACCCTTGACGGCGAAGCCAACCACTTCTACACCCACGCCTTGGACCGCGACACGGCGACGCTCCACGTGAAAATGCGGGGCGCCAGGGCTGCCAAGGTGCTTACTGAAGAGTTCCAGCGGGCCGGATTCGACGCCGGGATGTTCATGAACCTGGATCTGCAGCTAAATGCCATGATCGATCACGCCATCGGCTACCTGAACCAGTACGGCCATAACGTGCAGCCCAAGCGGGTCTTTCTGGTGGGGTATTCCGCATCGGGCACCTTTACCGACCGCTACGCGGCGCTCCAGCCGGACCGGGTCAAGGCCGTGGCGTCAGGCGCCACGCTGGACGACATGATGCTGCCGCTGGCCGAATGGAAGGGGCAGAGCCTGATCTTCCCCATCGGCGTCAGCGACTACCGGGAGATCACGGGGCGGAGCTTCGACCTGCAGAGGCACAACCAGGTTGCCCGGCTGATCTACATGGGCGAAGATGACACCAACAATACGCTCCCATATAATGACTGCTACGGCGAACAGGAACGCCAGATCATCCGGAGCCTCTGGGGCGTGGAAGTGCTGCCCAGGGCAAAGGCCCTGATCGAGCTATACGGTCAGGCCGGCGGCCAGGGGATCTTCGTGCTGGACAAGGGCATCCAGCACGGCACCTCCAGTCAGATGATCGAGTATGTGAAGACCTTCCTGCAAGCCAATCGCGACAACGACGTCCCGGTCTATCCGCTGCCCTCCGACCCGGGGCAGCTCAAGTACACGCTCTTTGAATGAGAGCAGGCCCCGCCGGGTGGCGGGGCCTGCCTTCATCCTATCCGCCGGCAAACGGCGGGATGAACCGAATCTCGCTGTCGGGTCCGACGGGCGTTCGCAGGCCACGCCGGGCCTCCGCATCGTCAACCAGCACGGCGAACTGCCTGTGCAGTGAGCCGTCGGGCCGGCAAAGCCGGGCTTTCACGCCGGGCCACGCCTGCTCCAGGTTCCCGATTACCTCGCCGAGGGTCGCGCCCGGCGCTGCGACCATCTCCCGGCCCCCGACCAGTTCCCGCATCAAGGCGGGCAGCCAGACCTTAGCCATGGCGCAGCGAAGCCAGGCAGATCTGTTCCGCCGTCATCGGCAGATCGCAGAGCCGGTGACCGGTGGCCCGGCAGACGGCGTTGGCCAGCGCCCCCGCCCCGGGCACGGCGCCCGCTTCGCCCACGCCCCGCACGCCGTATGGATGGGCCGGATTGGGCACTTCCACCAGCACGGTCTCAATGGGCGGTACGTCTACAAAGGTGGGCAGCCGGTAATCGAGGAAGTTCGGATTGAGCAGGCGGCCTTCGCTGTCGTAGACGTACGCCTCGTACAGCGCCCGCCCGATGGACTGGGCGACGGCGCCCTGCAGCTGCCCTTCCACGTAGGCGGGATGGATCGCCCTGCCCACATCCTGCACGGCGGTGTAGCGCAGGATTGCGACCTTGCCGGTATCGGGATCGACTTCCACATCGGCGATGTGCACGGCGAAGGCCGGGGAACCGCCGGCCCCGCTCATCGTGCCGACGCCATAGATGGGACCCTGCTCGGCCAGTTCTTTGAGCGTCAGCACCTCTCCACCGTGCACGCAGCCCGTGCCGGGAACGTATGCCACTTCATCCACCGGGCAGTCCCATGCCCGGGCCGCCTCCTCGCAAAGGTGCCGCCGGGCATCCTGCGCCGCCTTCACGCAGGCCCAACCCGTGGTGACGGTGGAGCGCGAGCCGCCGGTCACGTCGCTGTAGCCGACAGAGTCCGTGTCCCCGATCTGCGGCTTGACCTGTGCGTACGGAATCCCCAGTTCCTCCGCGACGATCATCGCCATGGAGGCCCGGGAGCCGCTCAGGTCGATGGCGCCCAGCGTCAGCGCCACGCTGCCGTCCCGGTTGATGACCAAATGCACCGAAGATGTGCCGTCCCAGTTGCCCCAGAAGCCGGCGGCAACGCCACGGCCCCGGTTCGGGCCCTGGAGCGGGGTCTGGTAGTGGGGGGTGGCCCGGGCGGCCTCCAGCGCCTCCACCAGCCCGATGGCCGGCCAGCGGCGCCCGGCGGGGGTCAGGTCGCCCCGGCGGACGGCGTTCTTCAACCGCAACTCGATGGGGTCGATGCCGAGCATCGCCGCCAACTCGTCGATCACGCTTTCCGCCGCAAAGGCAGCGTTGGGAGCGCCCGGCGCCCGGTACGCGGAGATGCGGGGCCGGTTGGTCAGGACATCGTAGCCGTCCAGTCGCAGATTCGACACCTTGCTATATGGTGCAAACATGCACGAGACGCCGCTGCCGACGGCGCTGTCGGCGAAGGCGCCCACTTCGTACGCCAGCCAGCCTTCCAGGGCCGTGATGGTTCCGTCCCGGCGGGCGCCGACTTTCGCCCGGATGATCCCCCGGGGATCGGGTCCCGTGGCCTTGAAGACCTCCGCGCGGGTCATGACCAGTTGGACGGGGCGCCCCGCCTTGCGGGCGAGCAGCACGGCCAGGGGCTCCAGGTAGACCTTGGACTTGCCGCCGAAGCCGCCCCCGATTTCACAGGGAATCACCCTGATCTTCCCCGGCGGCAGATCCAGCAGCCCCGCCACCTGCCCACGGGCATCAAAGGAGCCCTGGGTGGACGTCCAGATGATCACCTGTCCGTCTTCACCTACTTTTGCAGTAGCTACCTGGGGTTCGATGTAGCCCTGGTGGATCATCGACGTGCGGAACTCCCGTTCGACGATCACATCCGCCTCGGCGAAGCCCGCCGCCACGTCACCCCGGCTGATGGGGATGTGCCCTGCGATGTTCGAGGGCTTTTCCGGGCGCACCCCGCCCCAGACGTTGGTGTACAGGTTTGGGTGAAGGAGGGGGGCCGTCTCTTTCATGGCATCGAGAATGTCGGTCACCGGCAGCAGCAGTTCGTACTCCACCCGGATCGCCCGGCAGGCTGCTTCCGCCAGATCGGGCGAGAGGGCGGCGACCGCTGCGACGGGGTGCCCGTCAAACAGGACCTTGTCGCCCGCGAGGATGATCTCCTTGATCTGCGTCTGATCTTCGCCCAGGCGGGCGGCGGGCTCCATCGGCACCTCCGGCAGGTCCGCACCGGTCACTACAGCGTAAACGCCCGGCATGGCGGCGGCCGCGGCGGTATCAATGGAGACGATGCGGGCGTGGGCATGGGGGCTGCGGAGCACCTTGCCGTAGAGCATGCCCGGCAGCTGCACATCGGCGCCGAAGACGGCCCGCCCGGTCACCTTCTCCACCCCGTCGGGGCGGATGGGCCGCGTGCCGATTACCTGGTAGGTCATAGCGCCGTCGCCTCCTTCATCCGCTGGGCCGCGTCGCTCACTGCGCGGGCGATCTTGTCGTAGCCGGTGCAGCGGCAGAGGTTGCCGGCCAGGAACTGCCGGATCTCCGCCTCGGTGGGGTCGGGGTGGGCCCGGAGGAGGGCGGTGGCGGTCATCAGCACGCCCGGGGTGCAGAATCCGCATTGGACGGCGGCGTGCTCGAGAATGGCCTGCTGCAGGGCGGAGAGCTTGCCTTCCCGGGCGAGCCCTTCCACCGTGGTGACGTGGCGGCCGTCCACTTCGACGGCGAGCACCAGGCAGGAGTTGACGACCCGGCCGTCCAGCAGGACGGAGCAGGCGCCGCAGTTGCCGTTGCTGCAGCCTTCTTTGGTGCCGGTCAGACGCAGTTCACCCCGGAGGATCTCCAGCAGGCTCTGCCGGGGCTCGCACAGGAAGGTCATTGCATCGCCGTTGATGGTCGCTGTGACGGTGATCAACTCAAGCATTCGCCTTCGCCTCCTCTGCTGCGGCGTAGATGGCCCGGCGGGTCAGGACGCCCGCCAGGTGGCGCCGGTACTCCGCCGTGCAGCGCGCATCGCTGATGGGTTGGCAGGCGGCCTGGGCGGCCAGGGCGGCGGCGTTCACGGCGGCCTCCGAGACGGGGCGCCCGGTCAGGAGGGCGGCGGCTTCGGGCACGGGGAGCGGGGTAGGCGCAACGGCGGAGAGGGCGATGCGGGCAGCCTCGACGATGCCGTCACGCAGGACGAGCATGGCGCCGGCGCCGGCAAAAGCGATATCCATCTCGCCCCTGGGCGTAAAGCGGAGGTAGGCAGCGCCCATGCCGGGGGGCGGGAGGGGGATGCGGAAGCCGGCCAATAGTTCGCCGGGGCCGAGGCAGGTCCGGCCGGGGCCGGTGACGAAGCGCTCTGCGGGCACAGTGCGGCGGCCGGCGGGGCCGGCGATTTCGCATTGTGCGCCCAGGAGAATCAGCGCGGGCACAGCGTCGGCCGAGGGGGACCCGTTGCAGAGGTTGCCCCCCACGGTGGCCCGCCCCTGAATCTGGACCGAGCCGACGAGGCGGGTGGCGGCGGCCAGCACCCGGTAGCGCTGCCGGACGACTGGGTGCGAATAGATGTCGAGGCAGGGGACGGCGGCGCCCAGCCAGAGCCCTTCCCCTTCGGCGAAGCGCACGGCGGTCAGTTCGGGGATCCGTTTGATGTCGATCATCACGTCGCAGGTTCGGCGCCCCTGGCGCAGCTGGACCAGGAGGTCGGTCCCTCCGGCCAGGGGGGTCGCACCGCTCTCTTGGAGCAGCAGCACGGCTTCATCCACCGTCTGGGGGCGTAGGTAGCGAAAGGCGTTCACGGCGGGCCTCCTTCTCATTGGATGTACTCTTAATATTCAGTGTAGCACAATTCGCGGAGGTGGGTGGCGTGATGATGCTGGAGCAGTTCGCTCCTGAAGGGGTGGAGGCCGGTGTAGGCTTGGCACTGGAAGACGGGTCGGGGAGCTACTTGTTCTTCCTGGCGGGGCGCAAGCACGGGTGCCCGCCGGGGGAGCTATTTTACGCCGGGGTGGGCGGGCATAAGGAGCCGGGTGAAGACTGGGTGGCCTGTGCCCACCGGGAGGCGGCGGAGGAGATAGGCGCTGCCATCGAACTGCTGCCGTCGGGCGTCACCTGGCACGTGGCGACATCCGGCGCGGTGGCGCCGGTGGACGTGGCCGATGGGCCCAAGCCCTTGGCTTTGTATGAGATGATCCATCCCCCGGGGACGAAGCGAGCGGGGCACCTCTATCGGATTGTAGTCTACCGGGCCCGGCTGCTGGGCGCGCCGAAAGACCTCCCGCCGGAGGAGGTCGGGGGGTTGATCGCTCTGACGCCAGAGCAGGTAGCCTGCGCCCCCGGGGAGCGGCGGGCGCTGGCTGATTTGCTGCGGGGGGGCGCCCGCCTCGTGGCGGCGACTCGGGAGATCCGGGAAGATGCCTTGCTGTATCCCATCGGGACGGCGGCGGTGCTGGCGCGGGTGTTTGGCGGTGCCCTCAATAGCGCTCAATAAGACTTTTTCGCATGCTCCTCCCTGGTCCGATGCGAAGGATTTCCGTGAGGGCACGTGGACAACACCGCGGTTGATCGCATCTCCAGGCGGTCGATTCACCGAAGCCTTGCCCAGCAACGAACCTGGCGACAGGCCCGGAACAGACGCTTCCGGTTCCTGCCGATGTGCCGGCTGGATACCGGACCTCAGGGAATTTTCGCACAGTCCGGGCTCCGTTCGCCTGTTCAAAATTCACGTAAGGCTGCCTCCGGGAGGGGTTCATATGGTCCATTACGTGACATCGGCCCACGGTCTTACCGCCGACCAGGTCCAGGGCTTCTTTGTGGGGTGGCCCAATCATCCCGCCCCCGGAATCTTCCTCAAGATTCTCGGCAACGCCCCCCATCTGGTGCTCGCCATTGATGATGAGTCGGGTCGGATGGTCGGGTTCATCAACGCGATCAGTGACGGCATACATTGGCAGCGAGTTGGTGCGGCGCATGCTCGACCAGCTCAGCGGCTACTACATGGTCGACCTCTGCTGCGACCCGGACTTGGAGCCGTTCTACGAGCGGCTTGGTATGCGCCGGGCCGTGGCAATGTCCAAGCCCAACAATAGTCGGCAGTCGGGGGTCTGGATTCAGCCAGGCCGTCCTCCAGCAGGGCGCCCACGGGCCCGAGGCCTTCATCACCGCAGGGGCGCTGCAGCGCCGCCAACCTTATCCCCCATCATCAGCAGCGTCGCCAGTCCGTCCACGGCGGCCCGGAACCGGCCCAGGGCGGGATTGACCGACTGGGAGAGGTACGGAATCTGACCGGCCTCCATCATGTCGGGCAGAATTCGCACGTCAGGCACCGTCACCTGTACGGGCACGCCAATGTCCTGCGCCACCTGCGCCACCGGCACCGCCCCGGCCCGGTTCAGCACGGCGATGAACTTGTCCGTCAGGCCCATGGCGACGGCGGGCAGCAGAAAGCGCCGGGTGTGGAAGCGGGAGCCAATCTCCGGCCCCACTACAAGGACCACCCGGTCCGCCAGTTCGAGCAGGGGCAAGCACGCGACGGAGTCGAGGGCTGGGGTTAAATCGGCCAGCACATGGTCGTACTGGCCGGTCAGCAGACGGGTGATGCGCCGCACGTGCTCGTCGGTCATATGGGAGCCCGCCACCACGTCGAGCACCCCCGGCAGCAGTGCGAAGCCGGGCGCCGGCAGCAGCGAGCCCGTGAGCGCCTGCAGGGTGAGGAGCCCGGCTTCCAGCGCCGCGAAGTGCCGGGAGAGGCAGACGCTCTGGGGCCGGTCGTGGGGCAGCAGGTCAGCCGCCAAAGCCAGGCCAGGCGTGGTCAGGTTGAAGTCGGCGGCGGCCAGATGGGCCTGCCGGGCGCTCATGGCCGTGGCCGTACTGAGCAGGAGCGTGGTGGCACCAGCGCCGCTCGGGCTCCAAAACGCGATCAGCCGGCTCATTTGGCATCACGTCCCACGAGCAACAAGTAGAGGGGTACTTTCGACTCGACTGCGCCCACCAGCGTGCGGGCCTGGTTGGTGGTGACCGCCAGGAGGGCGGCCGTGGGCACGGGGCTGTCCACTGCGGCCGCGGGGCCCTCCTTCGCCTGATGGATCGACTGTCCGCTGCTGCTCCTCAGGTCGACTACCTTGACGGCGCTGACCAGCACTTCGACCGTGCCGGGCTTGCCGTCGGCGCCCGGCCAGGCGGCGGCCACGTCGACGATGTCGCCGGGGCGCAGAGCGCCGGCCAGCACCGCTTCGGGCCGGACGGGAATGGAGAGCACCCGCTGGCCGGGAGCGACAGCCAGTCCATCGCCGGCGAGCGGCGAGGCGCTTACGTGCCGGGCGGTCAGAATCTGATCGGCGAAGAGGGGGATGACGGCGTACATGCCGGCAACCTGCCCCGGCCCATATAGCGCCTGCGGCGGCGTGCCGCCCGCCGGCACCCGGATGACTTTGACCATATCCTCATGTAGTGCAGTGCCTGCCGGTAGATCCCGGACGGCGACCAGTGCGGGCACAGTCCGGATGATTTTGGCGTAGGCGTAACTGCCGGAGAGGAACGTCAGGGCAAAGGCGATCAGCGCCAGGTTGAGCGGCAGGCGTGAGGGCTGCATGCGTCTCCTCCTTTGACCGTCGGACTGAGGATATCCTGATTTTACCAGCGCCCCCCCGGACAAGTCCAGAAATTCAACGAGCGGCGCGCAGATTATCCAGCGGCGTAAAGAAGCCCGCAGCCTGAGTTTCAGGCGGCGGGCTCGCTGCGCTGCAGGTAGCTCTGGATATCGAGCCGGAGCGGCCAGAAGGCTTCCGCCAGGCAGAAGAGGCCGCTGACCTGGCCGATGACGAAGAACCAGCGGCGCCCGCCGTATCCGAGGCGCCAGTAAAGGGACCAGGCCAGCGCCGCCCGGCAGGCCAGGAGCACCAGATCCAGCCACTGGTACCAGCCGCCGGGGTCCATCAGGCTGACTCCCGTGGCCAGCCGGTAGGCGGTGGGGGCCGCCGCAATCACGGCGAGCCAGGAGTAGACCCGGTAAGTTCCCAGCACGATGACCCGCACTTCTTCATCACGTTCACCCGGCTTGCGGCGTGGGTATGAACGGGGGGCCATCGGCATCAGCCGGACGACAAACGGCGCCATCATGACGCTCAGCATGAGAAACGGAAACATGGGCGCACCACCTCTGGCTGAGGGGTTCGCCCATGTTGTCAGAAATTCCTGGCTTTATCTCGGAAAACCCTTGATCAGGGCCATTGCCTCCGCCCGCGTCGCCACGCTGGATTCAAAGACGCCCCGGACGGCGGAAGTGACGGTGCTCGCGCCCGGCTTGCGCACACCCCGCATGGTCATGCACATGTGCTCGGCTTCGATGACCACCAGCACGCCCTGGGGCTTCAGCTTCTGCATGAGCAGCTCGGCCACCTGGGAGGTGAGTCGTTCCTGCAACTGGGGCCGGCGCGAGTAATCTTCCACCACCCGGGCCAGCTTGGAGAGGCCGACGATCCGCCCGCGGTTGGGAATGTAAACGACATGCGCCTTCCCGACAAAGGGGACCAGATGGTGTTCGCACATCGACTCAAAGGGGATATCCCTGACGATCACCATCTCTTCGTGATCTTCACTGAAGATGGCCGACAGCCGGTCGGCCGGATTGCGGTGCAGCCCCGCGAAGACCTCTTCATAGAAATCGGCCACCCGCCTGGGCGTCTCCAGCAGACCTTCCCGGTCCGGGTCTTCGCCCACCGCCTCCAGGATCATCCGCACGGCGGTCTTGATCTTCTCCTTGTCGACAGGCATGAACACATCCACCTTCCCTATTGATCGGGTCCGTTGTAGCCCCGGACCAGCGCGTCGGTCATTTTGCAGCAGCGGGCCATGTCGAGCACATCGTGCACCCGGACGATATCGGCACCGTTTGCGATCCCGATGGCGACGGTGGCGGCCGTCCCCAGCAGGCGTTCTTCGATCGTGTGAGGATACCCAAGCACCCGTCCGATGGTACGCTTGCGGGACGGCGCGTGCAGAATCGGCCGGCCGAAACCGGTCAGCTCGCGCAGGCGCCGGGTCAGCAGCAGATCCTGCTGAACGGTCTTGCCGAAGCCGAATCCGGCATCCAAAATGATCTGATCTTCCCGGACGCCGGCGGATACCGCCTCGTTCATCGCCTCCCAGAAGAAGCGAGCGACGTCGGAGAGCAGGTCGGCGTAGACGGTCGTCGCCTGGCTGTGCATCAGGACAATCGGGGCGCCGGATTCGGCGGCGACCCGCTTCATGTCAGGGTCCCGGCGCATGGCGCCGACGTCGTTGATGAGGTGGGCGCCCGCCTCCAGGGCTGCAGCGGCGACCCGGGCCTTATCCGTGTCGACGCTGACCGCTACGGCGGGGAACTGCCGGCGGGTCCAGCGCACGAGGGGGACGACCCGGCTGATCTCGTCGTGCATTGCCACGGGATGGTGCTCGCGGGCTTCGCTCGACTCCCCGCCGATGTCGACGATATGGGCGCCTTCCGTGACGATCTGTTCAATCCGCCGCATGGCGGCTGCCTGATCTGTATCCAGGCCGTCGTCTGTGAAGGAGTCCGGTGTGGCGTTGACGATGCCCATGACGTAGGTCAGTTCGCCGAAGCGCCAGGTGTGGCCGGGAACGGCTGCCAGCGTGGGGCGCCCGGGCGCCCGGTGGGTGGCGGGGTCCAGGGGCAGGCGCCCGCCCGTGAGGTCATCGAGCGTCTCTTCGACGACGGTGCCCTGGCGGCTGGGCTGCGGCGCAACGGGCAGGTAGCCGGGGGTGGTGCGCACCAGCACGGCCTGGACGGCGTCCGCAATGAGCGGGAGGTCGTAGGCCGTCTGGCGGTAGAGCTTGCTGAGGGTGGACCGGAGCGTCGTCACGCTGCCCATGAAGATCACGTCGACCAGGGGCGCATCGAAGCCGGAGGCGGACCAGGGGGTGACCAGGTCGCCGCCCCGGGCGAGTATTTCTTGTTTGATGATGTTGGCTGCCGGCGTGGGGACACGTTCGACGAGGATCAGGCGCGTCACGCCCTTGGCGGCCATGATGGGAATGCCGCCCCCATCGACGTCCAGCCGGCGCATCTCCTGGCTGAGGCCGGTCAGGGTGTTGAGATCCAGGATCCGGGCCAGATATGTGGGCGCCATGGCCTGTCCCTCCCGCAAATCGCAGGCTCCGCAAGTTTAGACGCCCGCAAGGCTTGATTTGGTATCGCCAGCAGGAGAAATCGCTTGTTCGCCGTGGGCACGTAGGTCTACGGGCTGCATCCGCTATACGGAAAACACTCAGAAATAATGGAATAGCATTCCGTACGTCGGAAGCAGGTGGGCACAAAGTGATTTTGTGATTCCGACAGTTGGGTATAAAGACACTCTAGCAGAAATTCTATTTCGAGTATAAAATACAAAAAGTATAGACTGAGATCCAGAGGTGGTGAGGCAATCATTGTGGCAACCGGGCATCACGGTTGCTAGGTGTTCGATGACCAAGCCTGCAAGGGAATGCAGCGCCAGTGATGATGAACCAGGCGCTGATCTTTGGCACCCGATGACTGGATAGGAGGAGGGGATGGCGTGCGCCCACGTGTTGCGCTCGTGACGTTGACCGAAACCCGGCCGGATTTCCGTGCCCGGCGGGAATCCCTTGTCGCCGAGGAGATGGCGGCGGTCCGGTGGCTGTCAGACCAGGCGGATGTGTGGGAGTCAGGCCCGGTCGCTTCCGGGCGGGAGCTGCGTGCGCTGGCTCGAGAGATTCTGGCATTCGGTGCCGATGCTTTGGTGGTGCATATTCCGATCTGGACGGAGCCGGTGCTCACTGTGAAACTGACCGGCCTGCTGCCTCTGCCAGTGCTCCTCCTGGGAAACGACCGGCCCGAGACCTCCAGCACCGTGGGAATGCTGGGAGCCGGCGGAGCGCTGGATCAGGTGGGGCGGCCCCACGAGCGGGTGCTGGGCCACACCACTGCGGAGGCCAGGCGCCGGGTGATGGCGTTCCTGCGGGCCGCGGCCGTTCGCGGCGCACTGCGGGGACAGACGCTGGGGATGTTCGGCGGCCGCAGCCTGGGCATCCTGACGGCTACGGCCGACCCGGCCCAGTGGCACCGCCTGTTTGGAGTCGATATCGAGCACGTGGACCAGATGGCGATCGTTGAGCGGGCCCGAGCCCTGGACCAGTCGGAGGTGGCCGGAGCCTCGAGCTGGTTCACCGGGCGGTTGGGGCAGGTGGAGTATGGCGGGTCGTTCACCGCTGAAGCGCTCGACCGGCAGGTCCGGAGCTACCTGGCCACCCGAGCGGTGGTGGCGGAGAAGGGCTTCGACTTCGTTGCCGTCAAGTGCCAACCGGAGTTGACGGACGGCTACGCCTCTCAGTGTGTCGCCCATACGTTGATGAACGGCACGGTGGACGCCGGCGGAGAGAAGGCGCTGGTGGTACACGCTTGCGAAGCTGACGCCGACGGCGCTCTGACCATGCAGATTCTGCATCTGCTCTCCGGCGGGCGGTCGGCGGCGCTCCTGGACGTGCGACTGTACGACGCCGGCACCGGTCTGTGGACCATGGCCAACTGCGGGGCGATTCCGGCAGCGTTCACTGCCACGGCGGAAGACCCCACCGGCCTGTCCGGGCTGCACATGCAGCCCCATGTCTTCGGGAAAGGCGGCGGCGGGGCCCTGCCTGGCGTGGTCCAACCCCAGGTGGTTACGCTGGCCCGGCTCTGCCGGAAGCAGGGGGAGTACTGGCTGGCCATCGTCTCGGGGCTGGTGCAGCAGGGCGATCGGAGCGATCTTGCCCGCACTACGGCAGCCTTCCCCCACGCGTTCATCAAGACTGCCGCTGGTGCGGAGTTCCTGGGCGAGTTTGGCTCCAACCACATCCACATGGTTGCCGGAGACGTAGTCCAAGAATTGACGGCTTTCTGTCGGATCCTGGGGATTCCCTGGCGGTACTGGGCCTGACCCAGGACGAGGACCAACATGCTTGACGAATAGGCCGCCGGCCGAGCGCCCCCGACCACGGGGGTCCAGGCACGGGGGCTGGGGAGGTTGTCATGAACCTATTATATTCGGAAGCCAACTTCTCGCGACAGTTGGCGGACCGCTTGACCGACTTGCGAGTGCAGGCGCCGGAACTGCTGCCGGAACTGGCCGGTCGCCGTGTCCGGCGTCCAACCTTAGCGCCGGACGGACGCCTGGTGATTATTGCTGCAGACCATCCGGCTCGGGGTGTTGTAGCGGTCGGGAGCGATTCCGGCGCCATGGCCAATCGGGCGGGCTACCTGTCTCGGATTGCCCGGGTGCTCGGCCAGCCGGAGGTCGACGGACTGATGGCCACGGCGGACTTGATCGATGAGGTACTGCTGCTCAATCACCTCGTGACTGAGGCCGGCGGCCCCGACCTTCTGGCAGGCAAGCTCCTGGTGGGCAGCATGAACCGGGGCGGGTTGGCGGGCACCCGGTTTGAACTGGATGACACCATGACGGGCTACACGGCGGAGGGGTTGGCGGAGATGGGCCTCGACGGCGGGAAGCTGCTCTTGCGGCTCCATCCGGAGGAGCCGGATACCGCAAGGACGCTCCTGTACTGTGCCCAGGCAGTGGAGGCGCTTCAGCGCCGCCGACTGCCGATCTTCCTGGAGCCGCTGCCGGTGGAGCCAATTCCGAACGGCGGCTGGCGTGTGCAGATGGCGGCGGAGGAGCTGATCCGGGTGGTGGGGGTGGCCACCGCGCTGGGCTCATCCACAGCCGGCCTTTGGCTTAAGCTGCCCATGGCTCCGGAGTTGTCCCGGGTGGCCGCTGCCACCACCTGTCCAATTCTGCTGTTGGGCGGCGACAGCGGCGGCGACCCGCAGCCGCTCTTCGCACGGCTCGCGGCCAGCATGGAGGCAGGGGCCAACGTACGGGGCTGTATGATCGGCCGGTCCGTGCTGTATCCGGGACTCGGAGTGGACCCGGCCACGGTGGCCATTGCCGTGAGCCGCATGGTCCGGGGCAGTATGACCGCAAGAGAGGCAGTAGCCGCGCTGCCCGACCTGCGCGGTCAAGATCCTTTGGCAGCAGTCCGGTAGAACTCGGGGGAGGGGAGAGACCTTGGTAGAAGTGCTTGCGTTCGGTCGGGTCCTGGTAGACCTGTACGCGAACGAGACAAACACGCCGCTGCGCCACGTGCGCAGCTTCAGCAAGTATCTGGGTGGATCGGCCGGCAATACTGCGTTCGGGTTGGCCAGGCTGGGCGCCCGGGTCGGTCTGATCAGCCGCGTGGGCAACGACGAGTTTGGCGCCTTCCTGCTGGAACGGCTGCAGCAGGAGGGCGTCGCCACGAACCTGGTGAAAGTGGACCCAGAGTACCGGACGGCTTTGGCCATCGCTGCGCTGTTTCCGCCGGCGGATTCCCAGGTCCTGTTCTATCGGAAACCCTGTGCGGACACCCGAGTGACCGTGGCGGACATCGACCGGGATACGCTCCTGGCCGCGAAGCTGTTGGTGGTGAACGGGACAGCTCTGTCCGAGTCACCGTCCCGCGAGGCGGTCCTCTGGGCGCTGGAGCAGCGCCGGTCCGCTGGGTTGATCAACGTGATGGATCTGGACTGGCGCCCCATGCTCTGGGCCCACCAGGATGACGCCCGGCTATACTACGGGCTGGCGCTGCGGCAGACGGACATCGCCCTGGCTAACGAGTCAGAACTAGCCTTTGCCGGTCTGTCGGACGATCCGGCAAAGGCGGCTCATCACCTGCTCACCCTGGGCGTACGGGAGGTGGTGGCAAAGCGGGGCGGTGAAGGGGTCATCCTGTTCCGGTCGGACGCGGGGCCGCTCTCAGTACCGCCGTTTCGGGTCGAGGTGGTCAACACACTGGGAGCGGGAGACGGCTTTGCGGCCGCGTACTGTTATGGCCTGTTGCAGGGCTGGGCACCGGAGAACACGCTTCGCTTCGCCAACGCCGCAGGGGCGCTGGTGGTCAGTCGCCACAGTTGTTCGGAAGCGATGCCCACGCTTGCCGAGGTCGAGACGTTGATGGCGGAAGGCAGAAAATGATCTTCCGGCAGGAGGAATGGGATTTCGCCTAGAAATGGATCTGGACGCGTACATCACTGAACGGAGGTGGTCAGATCATGGCCGCGGGGAAAGGCACCCAGCCGGAAACGGTGGAATCGCTCAGTCGTGGTCTGGACGTTTTGGACCTTTTTACGCACCAGACCACCGAACTGACCGTCGTGGAGGTCTCACGCCACCTCGGCGTGAGCCAGAGCACCGCCTACCGGTTGTTACAGACGCTGCAGCGGAAGGGCTTCATGACGCAGAATCCCGACACGCACCGCTACGGGCTTTCCCTGCGGGTGGTGGGACTGGCCAGCGTGGTTCTGGACTCCATGGACCTCCGGCGGCAAGCTCTACCGGAGATGGAGGAATTGGCGAAAGCGGCGGACGCCAAAGCCAACCTCGCTGTCCGGGAAGACACTGAGCTGGTCTATGTGGCCCGAGTGGAGAGTCCAAAGGTGCCGCGCATGTTCTTTCACCTGGGCAAGCGAGCGCCTCTGAACGCAACCGGGCTGGGTAAGGCGTTGCTTTTCCACCTGGACGACGGCGAACTGGCTGAACTGCTGCCCCGCCTCTCCATGGAGAGGCTGACGTCGCATACCATCACTGATCGTGACCGGCTGCTGGCGGACTTGCACGAGTGCCGCCCCCGCGGGTATGCGCTGGACCTCGGCGAATACCTGGAGGAAGTAAACTGCATGGCCGTGCCCATTTTTGACCGCAGCGGGCAGGTAGCAGCTGCCATCAGCATCTCCGGGCCGGCGGTCTTTCTGACCCCACAGCGGCTGGAAGACCTGCGGGAGCACCTATTGCGGGCCGGTCAGATCATCTCCCACAAACTTGGCTATTGGGTGTAAGCGTGGACCGAAAGGGGAAGCATCCGGCGCATTCCAGCGACCGGGTGCTTCTTTTTTTTATGGGTCGACCAGTCCTCGATTCCAAAATCCTATTCCGCAGAGCAAAAAGTCATTCTGATATGTGGAGGAAATCGCGAGAACTAGTTGAACTTAAAATATATCATCCTTGAAGATATCAACAGGTGGCGATATTCCGTGATCCTAATCTCTTCTGACATCCGGACGACGGTTCCACCACCAGGCGGTGTTGCGGTCTGGCTGACCGGTCAGGCCGGGGTCGTCATCAAAGGTGTTGACCAGACGCTCTTCATCGACCCGTACCTGTCTGACATGCTGGAACAAGCGACTCGGGGCACTCCGAAAGCCCACGTCCGGCTGCATCCGCCCGCTGTGACGGCGGCGGAGGTCGACTGGGCCGACTTGGTGCTCTGTACGCACCGGCACCGGGACCACATGGACCCTCTTGCGCTGCCGGAGATCGCCCGAGTGGCGCCTCAGACGCGGTTCGTTGTGCCCCGCCCGGAACTGGCGCTGGCAGAGGAGATTGGCATCGGCCGGGAGCGGCTGACCGGGGCCGTACCGGGGCAGCGGATTCCGCTGGGCGAAAGGGGCTGGGTGGAGCCGGTCCCAGCCGCCCACGAGGGCTTTGACCAGACGCCAACCGGGGATTACCCGTACCTGGGCTATATCATCCGGCTGGATGGCGTTACCCTGTACCACGCCGGCGACACGCTGGTCTACGACGGGCTGGCGGAGCGGCTCCGGGCACTGCAGGTGGAGATTGCCTTTCTGCCGATCAACGGGCGGGACTATCGGCGAAGCAAAATCGGCATCACCGGCAACATGTCCTACCGAGAGGCAGCGGACTTGGCCGCTGATGCCGGTGCCCGCCTGCTGGTGCCCGTGCATTGGGGGATGCACGCGGTTAACACGGAGCGGCCGGGGGCGCTGGTGGATTACGCGGTGGAGACCTATCCCGGGTTACGCATCCGGGTGCTGGGCTGCGGCGAAGCGTTCTTGTATGGTCCCGGCGGCCAGTTGAAGGAGAGGGGAGAGTGTGGTGAGCCTCTTAGCGATGCAGGGAATCAGCAAGTCGTTTCCCGGGGTGACTGCCCTGGATGGGGTTGACCTGACCGTGGAGGCCGGCGAAATCCGGGCGCTGATGGGGGAGAACGGCGCCGGCAAGTCGACCTTAATGAAGATCCTCTACGGCATCTATCAGCCCGACGCCGGTGAGATTCGGGTGGAGGGGCGTCGGGTGGCAATCGACTCCGAGGCCCGAGCCCAGGCTCTGGGCATCGGCATGGTAAGCCAGGAGCCGCAGGTGGTGCCTGGCCTGACGGTAGCCGAGAACATCTGTCTGGGTCGCTTCCCGCAGCGGCGGGGGCTGGTCGACTTCCCGGCCATGGCGGATGCTGCGGAGCATCACCTGCGGGGGTTGGGGCTGAACGCCTCGGTCACGGCCCGCGTGAGCGACCTCAGCTTGGCGGACCGGCATCTGGTGCAGGTGGCTCGGGCGCTTTTCCGAGCCTCGCGCATTCTGATCTTCGATGAACCGACGGCCAGCCTCACGCCAGCGGAGACCGAGGCGCTGTTCGGGGTGATCCGGGACCTGAAAGCACAAGGGATGGGCATCATCTTCATCTCACACCACCTGGACGAGATTTTCCAGTTGGCCGACAGCGTTTCGGTGCTGAAAGACGGGCGGTTAGTCGAGACCCGTCCCGTGGCGGGACTGGATCGGCAGACGCTGGTCCGGCTCATGGTGGGACGGGCCGTGGGCATGGACTACCCCGAACCGGTCACCGAGCCAGGAGCGGAACTGCTGCGGGTGGAGGGCCTGAGCAGGGCCGGCGCCTTCAGGGACGTGAGCTTCACGCTGCGGGCCGGCGAGATTCTCGGGCTTGCCGGCCTGGTGGGAGCCGGCCGGACGGAGATAGCCCGGGCGCTGATTGGAGCCGAACCGGCCGACGCCGGGAGCATGACCGTCAAGGGGCGACCGGTCCACATGACCAGCCCCGCCCAGGCGCTCCGGCATGGCATCGGCTACGTGCCGGAAGACCGGCTGAAGCAAGGGCTGGTTCTGTCGCTGTCAGTGAGCCGGAACGCGGCCCTGGCGGCCCAGAAGCGCTTTTCCCGGGCAGGCGTGTTGGACGAGCGGGCCGAGCGGGCGGCCGTGCAGGAGCTGGTGGACCGCTTGCGAGTGAAGACGCCGGGCCTGGAGCAGGTGGTCAAGTACCTCAGCGGGGGCAACCAGCAAAAGGTCGTCTTCGCTCGCTGGCTGCTGGAGGCGATCGACGTCTTCATTCTAGATGAGCCGACGCGGGGCATTGATGTGGGGGCGAAAGCGGAGATCTACCACCTCATGCGTCGGCTCACCGGCGAGGGGAAAGCTGTCCTCCTGATCTCGTCGGAACTGCCGGAAGTGCTGGGTATGAGCGACCGGGTGCTGGTAATGGCCTACGGTTGCCAGGTCGGTCTATTAGGCAGGGCGGAGGCCACAGAAGAACGGGTGATGCAGTTGGCAACGGGGGTGAGGGGGCTGTGAGTACGGTGGCAACACGGAAGAACGAGACCGGGGCGGCGCCGCGGGCCTGGGCCTACCTGCTGCGCTATTCAAATCTGTGGGGGTTGGCACTGTTGGTCCTGGTTTCGTCGCTTCTATCGCCGGCGTTCGTGACCAGTACAAACCTGCTGAATGTCCTCCGGCAGAACTCGGTGCTGAGCGTGGTTGCCATTGGCATGACGCTGGTCATCCTGGGCAAGGGCATTGACCTGTCCGTGGGCTCGGTAGTGGCGCTCTCGGCGCTGACCGCCGCCTATACCCACGAGTCGGGCTTCCTGGTGGTGGTGGTCGCAGCCCTTACAGTGGGCGCCGTTGTCGGTTTCGTAAACGGGTTCTTCATCACCAAATTCAACATTCAGCCGTTCATCGTCACACTGGCTACGATGATCGTGGCTCGGGGGCTGGTACTCTACATCACCGGCGGCCAACTCATCAGCGGGGTGAGTAGTTTCCGCTGGTTGGGGCTGGGAAAGCTGGGTCCGGTCTCATACCTGGTACTCCTGGCAGCCGCGCTCTACCTGCTTTTTGGCTTCATCCTGCGCCGGACGGTGTACGGACGGCACGTCTACGCCGTGGGCGGCAACGAGGAGGCGGCTCGCCTTTCGGGTATTGACGTCGCCAAGAACCGCATCTCGGTCTATGTCATCAGCGGGGTGATGGCGGCCACGGCTGGGGTGATGCTGGTCTCACGGCTTTCGGTCGCTGAGCCGCTCATGGGCGACATGATGGAACTGGACGCCATCTCCGCCGTATTGATCGGCGGCACGACCTTTGACGGCGGCGAAGGCGGACTAGGCGGCACGCTGATGGGTGTCCTGATGCTGGCGTTCATCGCCAACATCTTCAACCTGATGGGGCTTTCACCGGCTCTGCAGATGATGATTAAGGGCCTGATCATTCTAAGCGCAGTGCTGCTCAGTCTGGTCAGGACCCGCCGGACTGGCCGGTGATCAGCCCCGAAGTTACAGACAAAGGAGAAGGGGTGGGGGAGCAGTGAACCAGGTCGCGAAACGAGTTGGGGGACTGGCGGTGGGGTTTGCGTTAACGCTGTCGGCTCTGGCGGGGTGCGGCGCAAAGCCGGTGGAATCGGAGCCGCAGAAAGCGCCGGCGCCGGCGGCAGCTACCCGGAAGAAGGTGGGGTTCTCCCAGGGCGACTACAAGAACAGTTGGCATAAGGCCATGCGGGCAGACATGGAGAAGGCCGCAAAGGACAACGGTTATGACATCGTGATTCTGGACGCACAATCCAAGGCCCCCAAGCAGATGGCCGACATTGAAGACTTGCTGGCCCAGAAAGTGGACCTGATCGTCGTGCAGACCTACGTGGCGCAGGCGATTGGACCGGCCGTGGACAAGATCAAGGCCGCAAAGGTTCCCGTGGTGGTGCTCTCCTCGGACATTCCGGGGGTGACACCGGACGCTTACTTCAGCACCGACAGCCTGGAGACCGGGCGGGCCGTTGCCAATCTGGTCCTTTCCAAGCGAAAGGATCCGAAAATCCTGCACATTACCGGCACCGAAGGCTCTGTGGTCAATAACCTGCGCGGCCAAGGCTTCCATGAGGTGCTTCAGAAGAACGGCATCAAGGAGCTGGTCGAAGTTTCCGGTGAGTATGACCGGAGCAAGGCGATCAAGGTGATGGAGGACCTGCTCCAGCGCCATAGGGGCAAGTTTGATGTGGTCTTCTGCCACAACGACGATATGGCCCATGGCGTCCTGCAGGTGCTAAAGGAGAACAATATTCCCCTCTACCCGAAGGATCCCAACGGGGTGATGGTGCTCGGCGTCGACGGCCTCACCGACGAGACTGCCGCCGCCATCAAGGCGGGCGAGTTCTTTGCTACATTCAAATACCCCACATTCGCCACTGAAGCCGGGCCCCTGATTGCCAAGATGCTGAAGGGCGACAAGGGGCCGGGCACCGTGACGGTCAACTCGCCGGCCATTACCCGGGAGAATGTCGACCAGTTCCAGTGGGTCTCCACGAAGGGGTAAGAAGGACGGGGTGAACTCGGTGCCGACAGACGTGAGAGCGGCCATTCGGGCCGGACAGTCGACGTTGGGAAGTTTCATATCGGTTCCCTCGCCGCACCTGGTCGAGATGGCGGCCCATGCCGGATTCGACTTCGTGGTGATCGATATGGAGCACGGCAGCATCGGGATTGGCGAAGCGGAGTCCCTCGTGCGTGCCGCCCAGGCGGCGGGGATCACCTCCGTGGTGCGCATCGCCGAGAACCGTAGCAGACTGATTGGTCAGGCGCTGGACGCCGGTGCTGACGGTGTATTGGTTCCGCACGTGGAGTGCGCTGCCGAGGCCCTGGCGGTTGTGGCCGCAGCCCGGTTTGAGCCGGAGGGTAGCCGCGGGCTGGGTCTGTCCGTTCGGGCCGCCCGTTACGGGACCCTGGGTCGGGAACGGTTCCTGGCCCACGCCCCGTTCCTCTCGGTCCAGATCGAATCGGTCGGGGCGGTGGAGCGGATCGCAGAGATCGCGGCGGTGCCCGGTATCGACCTTCTGTTCGTCGGTCCGTCCGACCTGAGCGCATCACTGGGGCATCCCGGGGAGCCGGAGCATTCGGAGGTGCAAGCGGCCATTGAGGGCGTGAAGGCCGCCGCTCTGGCACACGGCGTGCCGCTGGGGATTTTCGCCGGTTCGGCCTCCAGCTCAGTCGAGTGGGTAGACCGGGGCTTTCCCTTCGTGCTGACCGGCAGCACCGGTATCATTCAGGGAGCCCTCACCGGGTACGTCCGCGAGTTCCGCAGCCGGAGGGGGTTGGGGTGATGGAGAATCGGAAGCCGGGGCTGCGAAGCGCGGAGGTGACCGAAGGGCTTTCGCGGTCGGGCCACCGCTCCTTGCTGCTCAGTATGGGCTGGACCCGGGAGGAGACCGGAAAGCCGTTGGTGGCGGTCGTCAACTCCTGGACTGAAGTGGTGCCGGGCCATTCCCACCTGCGTACCGTAGCCGATGCGGTCAAGAGAGGGATACTGGCCGCAGGTGGGACGCCGCTGGAGTTCAACACCATCTCTGTCTGCGACGGTCTGGCCCAGGGGCATGGGGGCATGGCCTACTCGCTGCCCAGCCGCGACCTGGTGGCGGCCACCTGTGAAGTGATGCTGGAGGCGCACCGGTTTGATGGGGCGGTCTTCATCTCCAGTTGCGACAAGAGCACGCCGGGCATGTTGATGGCCGCTGCCCGGGTGGACATTCCGGCGGTCTTCATCACCGGCGGATACATGGAGCCCGGGGAGTTCGAAGGGCGGAAGATTACCATTTCGCAGCTTCGGGAGTATACGGGCGAAGTGCTTGGCGGTACCCGCACTCAGGATTCGCTGATGGAGGCGGAGGAGTGCGCCTGCATGGGTGGGGGCGCCTGCGCCATGATGGGCACCGCCAACACCATGCAGGCACTGGCGGAAGCCCTTGGCATGGCAATGCCAGGCACCGCTACGGTGCCGGCCATGGGCGGGCTGCGCCTCCGGCAGGCGATGGAGGCGGGTCGCCGGGTCGTCTCCCTGATTCGGGAGAATCTCCGGCCCTCCGCCATTCTGACGCCGGCCGCTCTGCGCAACGCCCTGCGGGTGGACATGGCCATCGGCGGGAGCACCAACTCGCTCCTCCATCTGCCGGCGATTGCCCGGGCGGCAGGGGTCCGGCTCACCCTTGACGACATCGATGCCATCGGCCGGAGCACACCCCACCTGGCGGCCATCAACCCGTCGGGGCTGGCCACCGTCGCCGACCTGAACCGGGCAGGCGGCATTCCGGCGGTGCAGAAAGCGCTGCTCCCGCTGCTGGAGGAGCAGCGGAGTGTGAGCGGCTACACCCTGACGGAAATCGCTGCAGCCGCCCGATGGAGCGATCCCGAGGTAATCCGCCCGCTGGACCGCCCACACAAGCCGGACGGCGGCGTGGCCGTTCTCCGGGGCAACCTGGCACCGGGAGGGGCTGTGGTGAAGACCGCTGCCGTCCGCCGGGAGATGTGGCGGTTTCAGGGCCCGGCTCTCTGCTTCGACTCCATGGAGGAGGCGGTAGAGGCGGTGACGGGTCGGCAGGTGCCGGAGGGCTCCGTGGTTGTCATCCGCTATGAGGGGCCGGTTGGCGGCCCCGGCATGCGGGAGATGCAGTACATTACGTCGATCTTCTACGGGATGGGCTACGGCGAACATTCGGCGCTGATCACTGACGGCAGGTTTTCCGGGGCGACCCGGGGGCCCGTCATCGGGCACATCACCCCGGAAGCCGCCACGGGCGGGCCGCTGGGGGTCGTGCGGGACGGGGACCTGATCGAGATTGACATTGCGGCGCGGCGGCTGCACCTGGCGGTTCCGGAGGCGGAATTGGCCCGGCGGCTGTCGGCCTTCCAGCCAAAGCGAAAGGAAGTGAAGGGGATTCTGCGGCACTATGCCGAGAGTGTGGGTCCTACCGACGAAGGGGCCTGGCTCTTTTGACCGCCATTGGGGCAAGGCCGCAAGTCCCACGAGTATGGAGAAGTCTCTGTTGCGGAGAGGGCTTGCCCAGCCGGGCCGGGACGGGCTCCTGGTCGGCGTGAGTGCCGCAGAAGCCCACTGGCGGTACATTGATTTTTCGGCCAACCAGTTGGCCAGCGGGCAAGAACTGACCGGCGAAACAGGTACCAAGGAGACGGCATTGATGCTCCTCTCCGGAACGGCCGACTTCCAGGCCGCCGGGCGCTCCTGGGGCCGTCTGGAGGGCCGCTCCGGGGTCTTCGATTCAGTGGGGCCTTACACGTTACTGTTGCCCCCGGGAGTCTCGTACCAGGTCCGGGCGGCTGCGCCCGTCCACCTGGCGGTGGCCGCCGCCACGCCGGCAGGTCCGTCCGTACCGCCCCGACTGATCACCCCGGACGAAACGGGGGTGGAACTCCGGGGGGCTGGAGGGACAGCCCGACAGGTGCGGAACATCCTGCCGGAGACCGAACCAGCCGGCGGCCTGCTGCTGGTGGAAGTGATCACCCCAGCCGGCAACTGGTCCAGCTATCCACCGCACAAGCATGATACCGATGATCCGCCCCGGGAGACCTACTTGGAAGAGGTCTACTACTACCAGTTCAGCCAGCCGCAAGGCTATGCGCTCCAGCGAGTCTACACCGACGACCGGCGTTTGAATGAAACTCTCGCCCCCGGCCATTCAGACCTGGTGCTGGTTCCGGCCGGGTATCACCCGGTGGCGGCGGCGCCCGGATACGACTGTTATTACCTGAACGTGATGGCGGGTCCCGTGCGTCGTTGGTGCTTCACGCCCGATCCGCAGCATGTCTGGCTCATGAACTGGAGCAAATAATCGACCTGATACGCGAAATAGAGGAGGATCGGCGGATGTCTTCACACGTGAAAGAAGTGCCCCTGCTGATCGGAGGCCAGTGGGTCACTGAATCGGAGGTCCCCCAGGGGACCATTCTCAACCCGGCCGACGGTAGACCGCTGGCTCAGGTACCCCTGTGTGGGCCCGCACAGGTAGATCGTGCGGTGGCCGCAGCCAAGGCCGCGTATCCCACCTGGTCGCAGGTTCCGCCGGTGGAGCGGGCCCGGTACCTCTTCAGATACCGGGCGCTGCTGGATCAGCACTTCGAGGCGATCGCCCGGCTTATCGCCACGGAGCACGGCAAGACCGTGGCCGACGCCCGCGGCTCGCTCCGCCGGGGGCTGGAAGTGGTGGAGTTCGCCTGCGGCATCCCCACGCTCCTGATGGGACAGGCACTGGAGAACATCGCCCGGGACATCGATGGCAGCCTGATCCGCCAGCCACTGGGTGTCGTGGCCGGCATCACGCCCTTCAACTTCCCGGCCATGATACCGCTCTGGATGATCCCGTTGGCGATCGCCAGCGGCAATACATTTGTGCTGAAGCCATCGCCCAGAGTCCCGCTCACAGCGGTCCGCCTCTTGGAGCTCCTGCAGGAGGCCGGCCTGCCGGACGGCGTCGTCAACCTCGTCCACGGCGACAAGCCGGCGGTCGATGCGATCCTCGCCCATCCCGACATAAAGGCCGTCTCCTTCGTGGGTTCGAGCCCGGTGGCCCGGTATGTCTACGAGACCGGAGCGGCGCACGGTAAGCGGGTGCAGGCGCTGGGGGGCGCCAAGAACTTCCTCACCGTCATGCCTGACGCCGATCTGGAGAAGACGGTCCATGGCGTAATCGAGTCGGCTTTCGGGTCCGGCGGGCAGCGGTGCCTGGCCGCGTCCGTGGTGCTGGCGGTGGGCTCTGTGGGCGATAAACTCGTAGACCGGCTGGTGACAGTCGCTCGGGAGTATGCGGTGGGCGACGGCCTGGCGGAGGCGACCCGGATGGGTCCGCTCAACAGTCCGGCCGGCCGGGACCGGGTGGTGGAATATATCGACCGGGGCCTCCGGGCCGGGGCCAAGCTGGTCCTGGATGGTCGGGACCCGGCGATCATGGGCCGTGCTGGCGGCTGCTACGTCGCACCGACGATTTTCGACTACGTTCCACCGGAGAGCGACCTCGCCCGCGACGAAATCTTCGGTCCGCTGCTCTCGGTGATCCGGGTGAAGGACCTGGAGGAGGCGATCGCCGTGGTCAATGCCTCCCGGTACGGCAACACGTCGTCAATTTTCACAAGGGACGGCCTCGCGGCTCGGACATACGTCTCCCGGGTCGACGCAGGCATGATGGGCGTCAACGTCGGGGTGGCCGGTCCCATGGCCTTCTTCTCCTTTGGCGGCCACAAGGAGTCCTTCTTTGGCGATCTCCGGGTGCACGGCATGGACGGTGTGCGGTTCTACACATCCGTCAAGTCGGTCACCACTCGGTGGTTTTGAATCCAGAAAAGGAGGGCAGTTGAAGGCGGTCCCGCTGACGAGAGTCCGACCCGGCATGGGGAGAGAAAAAACGCTGAGGAGTGCAACGACAGATGAGAAGCAAGCGCTTCGTGATTTCGCTGATAGCTATCGCAATGGTTCTGACCAGCCTCTTGGGCTGTTCGCGGCAGAAGGAATCCACCGACAACGCGAGCACCGTGACGACTACCGAAGGCGCCGGTAAGGCCCTGGTCCAGGACCAGGGGGCGGGCGGTCCCCAGCGCACCGGCAAGGAAGTCCCGCCCACGAAGAAAAAGGGGCCGATCAAAGTGGGCTTTGTTCCTACCGCCATGAACACCCATTATGACATCGTCATTGCCGGCGCCAAAGAGCGCATTGATGAACTGGGTGGTTCCGCCATCATCGATTTCGTGATCCAGGCGCCCTCCGGCCAGTCTGCCACCGCCGAGCAGGTCACGATCGTGGAGAACTGGGTGGAAAAGGGCATCGACGCGATTGCGGTGGCCACCTTTGACGACCCCGCCTTGACCCCGGTCTTTGAAAGGGCGGCCAAGAAAGGCATCCCGGTCTTCGAGTTCAACATGCCGCTGCAGATGTCGACCAACCCCTACTTCATTACCAACGTCGGCTATGATCAGCGGGCGGCGGGTGTGCTCGTCGGCAAGTGGGTGGTGGAGCACTACCCGAACGGTGCGAAGGTGGCGGTCCTGGAAGGCCTCCCCGGCGTCCACAACGACGAGCGGTACGCGGGCTTCAAGGAAGGCATCAAGGGCCACGACAACATCAAGATCGTCGCCTCTCAGCCGGCCGACTGGGTCCGGTCCAAGGGCCAGACGGTCATGGAGAACATTCTGACCGCGCATCCCGATGTCCAGGTCGTCTTTGGCCTGTACGACGAGATGGCCCTGGGCGCCCTGGCCACGATCCGGGCCCATAACCTGGTGGGCAAGGTGGCAGTGCTGGGTTGGGACAACACCCCTGACGCATTCGAGGCCATCAAGCGCCGCGAGATGACCGCCACCGTGGATAGCGCACCCAAGCAGATGGGCCGTGATCTGATCGACGCCATCAAGAAGTATATGATCGACGGCGAAATGGTCCCCAAGGTAATCAACGCCGACGTCAAGATGTACGACCAGAGCAACATCGACACCATCAATCCGGATCAGCACTACCGTTACACCGGCAAGAAGTAAAGCAGGCGGCGGGGGAGCCGTGGCGCTCCCCCTTCTGCAACCTGGGAGGAAAATGACAATGGCAGGTCCCGCCCTCGAAATGCGCCGCATCAGCAAGCGCTTTCCCGGCGTGGTAGCCCTGGAAGAGGTGGACCTGAAGGTCTACCCCGGAGAGGTGCTGGGGCTGGTCGGCGAAAACGGCGCCGGGAAATCCACGCTGATGAAGATCTTGGCGGGCGCTTACCCCAGGGATTCTGGGCAGATCCTGATTCAGGGCAGTGAGGTTGAGATCGGCAGCACCCGGCGGGCCCGTGAACTGGGCATCTCCATCATCTATCAGGAGCTGGCCCTGTTCCCCGACCTGGACGCCGTGGAAAACGTCTTCCTGGCCCGGGAAGAAAAGGGTCACTTTGGCCTCCTGAACCGGGCGGAGATGGAGCGGCGGGTCGGAGAGCTGCTGGAGCTGTTCGGCCTGGCGATTCCGTTCGACACTCCGGTGCGACGGCTGACCATGGCCCAGCGGCAGATCATTGAGATCATCCGAGCCCTGAGCCGGGACGCTTCCATCATCGTCATGGATGAGCCCACCGCCGCTCTGGAGGAGGTGGACCGTGAGCACCTCTACCAGGCGGTCAAGACTCTCCGGCAGCGGGGCGTCGCGGTCATTTACGTCTCGCACCAGCTGGAGGAGCTCCTGCACATCTGCGACCGGGTAACCGTGCTGCGGGACGGCCACAAGGTGGCTGACATGCCGGTTTCACAGGTCGACGTCACCCAGTTGATCCAACTGATGGTGGGGCGCACCATCCGTCAGCAGTACCCCAAGGAGCCGCTGCCTTTGGGGGCGACGGTCCTCACCGTTCGGGGCGCCACTAACCGCAGGTTCTTCACCGGCGTGGATTTGGCGCTGCGGAGAGGGGAGGTAGTGGGGCTGGCCGGTCTGTCCGGTTCGGGCAAGTCGGAGTTCGCCCGTGCCCTCGTGGGATTAATTCCACTGGAGTCCGGGGAAGTCCGGGTGCAGGAGCGGCCAGTGGATCTCTCTAGTCCTCGGGCCGCTGTGCAGAGCGGCATTGCGTTCTTGCCGGCGGACCGGAAGGGGGAGGGCCTCTTCCTGGATCACACCGTCGGCTCGAACATGAATATCGCGGTCCTGCATCGCCTGGGGCGACTCCTGATCTCGGCCCGCCGGGAGTCAGCGTTGGCGGACCAGTACATCCGGGAGCTTGGCATCCGGACCCCCAGCGGCGGACAGATCGTGCAGAACCTCTCCGGGGGCAACCAGCAGAAGGTGATGCTGGCCCGGTGGCTGGCCACGGAACCACAGATTCTTGTGCTGGAGGAGCCAACCCGGGGCATCGATGTCAACGCCAAGGTGGAGGTCTACCGGCTGATCGTGGAGTTTGCCAGGAACGGCGGCGCGGTACTGCTGGTCTCGTCCGAGTCGTCGGAGCTATTGGGGATGTGCGACCGAATCCTGGTGATGTTTGAGGGTGGGGCCGCTGCCCACCTTACTGCAAAGGAGGCCTCCGATGAGAAGCTCGCAGCCTACTCCCTCGGTTCCGGCGTCCGGGCCTAGCGTGCCCGTCCCCCCGCCATTGCGGCTGGGCAAGCTCCTCGGAAATAACGCCGGCCTGATCCTTGCCTTTGTGTTGCTCAGCGTCGCATTGGCCATCGCCAATCCGGCCTTTCTGAAGCTGAGCAACCTGACCAACGTGGCCCGGCAGTCCATCTTCGTGGGGATCATCGGTCTGGGCATGACCTTCGTCATCGCCTCGGGGGGCATCGACCTCTCGGTCGGTGCCGTCTTCGCAATTTGCGGCGCCGTCACCGCCGACTTGATCCTCGCCGGCCTTCCGGTGCCGCTGGCGCTCCTGGCGGCGCTAGGGGTGGGCGCCGTGGTCGGCATGATCAACGGCTTCCTGGTGGCCCGACTCAAGATTGCGGACTTCATTGCCACGCTGGCGACCATGAGCATTCTCCGTGGCTTGATTATGGTCTATACCCGAGGCGTGCCATTCTTTGGCGTCCGGGCGGAAAGCTTCAAGTGGCTGGGCCAGGGCTACATCGGCCCGATTCCTGTGCCGGTGGTGCTGACGGCGCTCCTGGCGGTGGTCGCCCATGTCGTAATCACTCGCACCGCCTTCGGTCGCCACGTCTGCGCCATCGGCAGTAACCAGGAGGCCGCCCGGCTGGTGGGTGTCAACATGCAGGGCGTCAAGATTTCCGTCTACACCCTGACGGCGGTATTGGCGGCCTTTTCTGGCATTCTGCTCACCTCTCGCATGGAGGCAGCCATGCCGGAGTCCGGCCTGGGCTACGAACTGGATGTCATTGCAGCCACAGTCATCGGCGGAACGAGCCTCTCCGGCGGCCGGGGCAACATTCTGGGGACGGTCATTGGCGCACTCATCATGGCCATCGTCCGCAACGGCCTGAATCTGCTGGACATCAGCACCTTCTGGCATCAAGTGGTCATCGGCTCCATCATCCTGGTGGCGGTGGGCCTCGATCGGCTGAGCACGATCCGGAGTCGCAAATAGAGGGGGATTTGCAGATGGACGCACGGATTTATTATGTGGATCTGACCGCCGGCGAGATTTGGACGGAAGCGCTGCCTGACGCCGAGCGCCAGAAGCTGCCCGGCGGCTCGGGACTGGCGGCCAGCCTGGTGATGCGGCATACCCCAAAGGGCGCCGATCCCCTCGGCCCCGAGAACACGCTGGTGATGGCCGTCGGCCCGGTCACCGGCATGCCCATCGCCGGCCAGAGCCGCATGAACGCAGCGGCCAAGTCGCCGCTCACCGGTGGGATTGCCGACGCACAAGCGGGCGGCTACTTCCCCGCCGAGATGGCCATGGCCGGGGCGGATGCCGTCGTCTTCCTGGGTCGGTCGCCCAAGCCCGTCTACTTGTACATTCGGGACGGCGAGGCCGAACTGCGGCCGGCGGAGCACCTTTGGGGCAAGGTGACCGGTGAGGCCGAGGCGGCCATCCGGGCGGAGCTGGACGATGAGAAGATCGAGGTGGCACAGATTGGGCCCGCCGGCGAGAACCTGGTCAAGTTTGCCGCCATCATCAACATGGCCAATCGGGCCAACGGCCGCACTGGCCTGGGTGCAGTGATGGGCAGCAAGAACCTGAAGGCGGTGGCGGTCCGGGGCACACGACCCCTGAAACCGGTCCATGCCGACGGGTTCCGTGCCCTGTTTGGTCGGGTCAAGGAGCTGGAGGAAGCCAACGCGGGCTATACCTACTTCAGCAAGTACGGCACTCCGGGCATTTTGGAGTCTCAGGATGCCAGCGGTGGCCTGCCCACCCGCAACTGGGCAGCCGGCACCTTCGCCGAGGCGCAGTTGCTCTCGGGCGAGCGGCTCTATGACGAGTTCATGCGGGAGCGGGATACCTGCTACGCCTGCCCGGTTAAGTGCAAGCGGGTTACCGACAAGCCCGCGGGTGTCGATCCGGTTTACGGGGGGCCGGAGTACGAGAGCATCGCGGCCCTCGGGTCGTACTGCGGCCACTCTGACTTGGCCGCCGTCATCCGGGCCAACGAGATCTGCAACAAGTACGGGCTGGATACCATCTCCACCGGTGCGATCATCGCCTGGGCCATGGAGGCCTTCGAGAAGGGGCTGATCACCCCCGCCCAGACCGGCGGCATCGACCTGCGCTTCGGCAATGCCGAGGCCGTGGTAAAAGTGGCGGAACTGATTGCCCGGCGGGAGGGCATCGGTGATCTGCTGGCCGAGGGGATGGAGGAAGCTGCCCGGCGGGTAGGAGGCGGGTCTGAAGCGTTCGCCGTCCATGCAAAGGGCAACCCCTTCCCGGCCCATATGCCCCAGGTGAAGCGTTCCCTGGCCCTGGTCTACGCGGTCAACCCTTACGGGGCCGATCACCAGTCCTCCGAGCACGACCCAGCCCTGGAGTCCAAGCCCGGTACCCTGGGCCGACAACGCCTGGAGCATCTTGGCTTCACTGATCAGATCGGCAGCCGCAAGCTCACCCCGGAGAAAGTCCGGTTCGCGTACTTGACTCAGTGTTTCTACGCGGCCTTGGATACCCTCTCCCTCTGCCATTTCGTATGGGGCCCGTTCTGGCAACTCTTTGGGCCCGAAGAGACCGTGGAGCTAATCCGGGTGGCCACGGGCTGGAGATTCGACCTCGAGCGACTGATGAAGATCGGTGAGCGGCGGCTCAACCTGCACCGGGCGTTCAACGCCCGCGAGGGGTTGGATCGACGCCACGACAAGCTGCCCCGGCGGGCCTTCGAGCCGCTGACCGGCGGCATTTCTGACGGTGAGGCCGTAGACGAAACGGAGCTGGAGCGGGCCAAGGACCTGTACTATCAGATGGCTGGCTGGGACGTTGCCACCGGCGTTCCGACCCGAGCGAAGCTGGCGGAGTTGGATTTGGAGTGGGTGGCCCCCATGCTGGGCCGGTAGTCGAGAACTGGGTGGACGCGCGAATTCCCAAGGCGCACTGGAGGGCCGTAGAGCTAGATCTCTGCGGCCCTTCCACAATGGGTGGTTATAGCTCCGAATACCCCTGCGCTCGCACTCATTTCGGTGCGAAGCGCGCCAGGGCCAGCCATGCCCCGGGGCGCCAGTCGCCCGGGGCCAGCCGGGGATCCAGGTGAAAGAGGAGCCCCGCAGAGCCCAGCCACCCCATGAGCACGACCATGGCGACCAGGGACGCGGCAAATGCCGCCCCCGGGGGCGGCAGGCCATGCACCTGGCGGGCCGTCTGCCACAAGACGGTCAGGAGCCACCCCAATGCCAGGAGATGTCCGAGGCCCGGCCCGGGCACGCCCACCACCGCCGGCAGGGGCAGGAAAACGTGAACGTAGTTGGTCAGACTGATGGAAATCATGGTGAACATGGCGATGCCCGCAATCTGCAGGACGTGCCGGAAGGCGCCCTTTCCGCCTGCCGCCCGGCAGACGAGGTGCAGAACGCCCCCCGCAGCCAGCCAGATGATGAGGACGCAGAGGATCTTCAGCAGGACAAAAGGCCCCCCGTAGCGGGCATGCCACTGGGCTCGTCCAATCAGTGAGAGCAATTCTCCCTGCCGTCCCGTCAGCAGATAGTACCAGAAACCATCCAGCAGGGCCTGCGCCAGCCCCATCGCTGCCAGCCTGAGGGCCAGCCGCAGCAGGCCGGGGTCCGCTTTCAGCACCAGGGCGACGCCGGCGGCGGGCCGAAGCAGCATGGCGATAAACTGCCGAAACGGTGACGGGGGTATGAAAGGCCTGGGCCGGATGACCGTCAGCGTCCGTCCGCCCCTAGTAAATGGCCTGCGCTCCGACATACAGCGCCGTCACCCCCATGTAGATGATCACCGCATGGTCGTAGGCCCGGCGGGCCGTTTCCGGGCTCCGGTCCGCGGCGAGGCGGTGCAGTACGGAAAGGTTGGCCCCCAGGGGTAGAAAGAACACAGCGATCACTTTCTCGTGCACGCCGATGGTGTGGATCAGGAGGAAAAGGGCCAGCAGATAGGCACCGACGACCGCGGCCATGTTGATGTAGACGGCAGCCCGGATGCCCACCAGTATCGGTAGGGTACGCACGCCTGCCGCCCGGTCGGCATCGGGCTCCTGAAACTCCTTGATCAGGCTGACGGCGGCGGCCAGCACCCCAAGGGCGCCGGCCGAGAGGAGGCCCACCTCGGTCGCACCTGTCTGGGCGATCAAGCCACCGGTGATCGCCAGGGTTGCGCCGCCTCCGACGATCAAATGTGCCGCTGTGCCCAGCCCCCGGAAACGGAGCGGCGGCAGGGAGTAGGCGTTGCCGAGGCCCGCTCCAATCAGGGCCAGCGTCATCGCCTGCCGGCTCCCCTCGGCCAGCACCAGCAGGAAGGCCAGGGCCTGGGCGCCCAGCGCCCAGCGTAAGGCAACGGTAGGGCGCATCCGGCAGTCGGGCGCCGGGCGCCCGGGGTCGCCGATGGCGTTAACCGAACGGTCGGCAATCTCCGCGATGATGGCCGTGCCGACCCAGAGCAGCCCCACCACCAGGGCGGCGCCCACCGCATGCGCGAGCGACCAGATGCGGGGCGGCGACTGCAGAAGCCTGCCCAGGCGGGTTTCGGGAAAGGCCGGGCTCAGGAAATCGGGGGAGAGAACGGCGCCCGCCAGGGCGAGCCCGCACATCAGCATGAGAATTCGGGGTTTGCCCATCGCCAGCAGGAGCCGGAGTTTTGCCACGTCAGGCCCCTCCCATCCAGAACAGTACTGGAGGCGATTCGGCGCGAAGGGAGCGGGCTCCCGCGCCAATGGCAAAATTCACCTGCAGGCGCGGTGGGCGGTTTGACTTCCGCATAGGAGTTTCCTATAATTGTCGGTAAACATGGGACGGGCAGGGGTTGGTCCCACCGGGGCAAGCCCCAGGTGGGGAAGGAGGCGAAAGGCATGTCGGAGCGGCGGTTTACGCCAGCGGAAGTAAACAAACTGATTCCCGAACTGGAAGCGGTCATCAAGTCGCTGCGCAACCTGGAGGGAGAGATTCAGGAGAAGGAGTGGCGGCTCAAGCAGGCCAAGGTGGAGGCCCGCAGGGCAGGCCTGACCGCAGAGGACGCCTTCCTCAAGGACGAGGCGGAAATCGACTTCCTGCGCATTTTGGCCCAGGGGCAGTTCGAGCGCGTCCGGGCGCTGGGCGGCGAAGTGAAGGGCGGCTATCTAGTGGATTTTCCGGGCCGGATTGAGGGCCAGGACGTTCTGCTCTGCTGGAAGCCCGGCGAGCCGACGGTCCAGTGGTTCCACGGCCTGTACGAAGGCATGATGGGCCGCAAGCCCATTCCGGAAGACGCGCTGGAACAGCCGGAGCTTGATGACGGATCGGAGGGCCGCTAGTGGGCAAACTGCATTCCATTCGCGGCGGCCGCCGGCCCGGATTCAGTTCGCAGCTCATGTCGCGGGAGCCCGCCTGGGAGATTCGCCAGATCTATGGACCCGAAGGGGAACTGGCCGGCGACCTGATTGTGATGTACACCCCCGCCGTGGTGCGGGCGGTCGTCATATTGCGCACCGTTCCGGCGGATAACGAGTGGGAGATGCTGGACACCTGGGTGCTGGCCCAGATCGACAACTATGAGCGGCGCTACGTTGTCGACTACTATGAAGGCAGGTACGTCACGGGCGTCGAAGGACCGCCGGAGCGGCCCGCCGAACCGGATTACGATGTGTAAGAAGACCAACAGCCCCCGCATGCCCAGAGTAAGGCAGTGCGGGGGCTGTTGCCTATGACGGACTTGAGGCCCTCAGCTTGCGCTGAGGGCCTCCCGGGTTAATTTGCAGCCGCCAGGTTCGCCACGGCCTCTTCGATCCGCTGAATCTCCTGAACGACGGAGCGGATGGCCCCTGCCTGCTCACCCGCCACCTTGGTCGATTGCGCCACGTTGGCGGCCATGTGATCGAACGATTGCTGCCACTCGCGCAGCGCCGTCTGGATCTCCGCCGCCGACACCCGGGTCCGTTCGGCCAGCTTGCGGATTTCGTCGGCCACCACGGTAAAGCCGGCGCCGGAGCGGCCGGCGTGGGCGGCCTCCACGGCGGCGTTGATGCCGAGGAGGTTCGCCCGTTGGGCGAGGTCCTCGATCACTCGCAGCGCGGCGGTGGTGGAGCGGCTCCGTTCATGCAGTTGCGCCGTCGAGTTGTTCAACTCCCCGGCCAGGCGCTGGTGGTCGTTGGTGCCGGCCAGAATCTGTTCAGCGGCGGCGGTCACGTTCTGCAGTCCCTGCAGGGCAGCCGTCCGCAACTGCTCTTTTTGCTCCATGTTCTCCAGTTCAAGCTGGACGACCCGCGCAGCCACCCGCGCCGTTCCCCGGACGTGCGCCGGGTCGCCCTGAATGCCAATGGAGCCGATGCGCCGGCCTTTGAAGACGACGACGCAGTTATAGCCAATCCGCACGTTGCTGTTGCGGCGGGCATCTTCTTCGGTAATGGCAATTTCGTCACACTCACCGCGCAGGATTCGCTGGCTGCCTTCATGGGGCTTACCGATGCGTTCCTTGGCCGCTGCCGCCATAATGACCCCATCGCTTCCGCAAATAATGCCAGGCTGCTCGACAGCCGACAGGACCATCGATAGAATGCGATCCGCCAATTGTTGAGTGAGTTCAATTGCCATAATACACAGCCTCCATTGTTTGCGACAATGGATGGAAAACTTCGACCCCATGGTTACAGAATCCTATCTCAGCGACACTGAAATTTCGTGCCATAAAAAGAAACAACCGGGAGGCGTCCCGGTCGTTCTTTTCCCCTTCTCGGCGCTGAGGCGCCATTTACGGGTGCCGTGCGGCCCCGCCGCTGGGCGGCGCCGCACTGGACCTATTCGGCGCCTCCCAGGGCCTTTTTGGCCATGTGAGCGGCCAGCAGGCGGTCCATGGTCTCCTGGCGGTATGGGAAGGAGACCACGGTCATCAGTACGACGATGCCGTCGCCTTTCTGAATGTGGACGGAGTCATACTGAGACCCGTCTGCCAGATCTTCCACGTACGCATCCATGACCTGCGAGGCTGTGTCCTCGTCGAAGGGTTTGCTCAGGCCCAGGTCTTTGACGATCTGCACGTACTCCTTTTCTGGTATGCGCAGATCGAGATACTGCTGGATATATACCCGTGGCTTGCCGCGCTCCACGGTGGCGGTCTCCCATCGATTGGTCCCCACGGACAGGCCCCCTTTCTCTTCGAGTATACCCGCCTTGCCTGCCCTCCCTCAAGTCCGAACACCCGAAGGGGGCGGCGCGTAAGATTGAGCCTGGAAGGGTCTAGTGCGGCGCCGCACAGCGGCGAGTCCGCACGGCACCCGTAAATGGCGCGTTAGCGCCGAGAAGGGGGAGAGGCGATGTTGGAGATCCGGGCGTACCGGCGGGATGAAGTGCCGGGGATTGTGGGCTGCAGCGTCCAGACGGCGGTGGGGCAACTGGTGGCGCGGGACCTGCCGGGCGCCACGGCGCAGGGCGTGGCCGCGCAGATTGGGCTGATGTACCAGAACGCCCTCATGATGCCGGATGCCACAATTCTGGTGGCCGACTGGCCCGCCGGCGTGCGGGGCAACGGCCCGGCGGCGTACGCCCTGGTGATGCCTCAACCCAACGGCTTTACCGGGGAGCGGGAAGTGGTCGTGCTCGACATTTACACGAACCCGGCGCTGCGGGGGCGGAAAGTCGGGCGCCGGCTGATGGAGCGGGTGATGCAGTATGCCCGGCAGGTCGGCGCCGGGGGCGTGGTGGCCCAGATTGCAGTGCATAATGCGGCCAGCCGAGCGCTGTTCCGGTCGAGCGGCTTTGCGGAGGAGCGGATGGTGGTGGGGCGGCGGGTCTAGGGAGCCTGACGAAGCGGAGAGAGCGTCTGCAAAATGGTACGGGACGGCAGGGCGACCAGATTGCGCATCTGACCGGGCCCGTGCTGCCTGAGCCAGTCGCAGCAGATGCTGTAGCCCACGTAATACCCGCTGACAGGCGCACCGGCCGAGAAGTACTTGCGGAAGATCTCCATGCCTTCCCGGTCGAACTCGGCCGCTGCCGCCGCCCGGACGGCGTCGTCGTTGGCCCGGTGCCAGGCCAAGTGGTCGGCGGGCAGAAAGGTGGCCAGGGTCTGGCGACCCAGCAGCAGGTCCGTGAAGGTGAGGGCGGTGCCCTCGAGCATCACCATGTCGAGGAGGGAGAGGCGGCGGGGCGTGGGGGGCAGGCCCAGCGCCTGCATGCGGGCCACGTGGGCGGCTTCGTGGGGAACCATTTCCGCGATTTCCGCGGGATGGTACCAGTACTTGGCCCCGGTCTGCGGTGGGCTGGGGTGAAACCGTTCGACGCCCAGGGTGATGGACGGGCGCCCGAGGATGCCCACCGTGGCAGCCGGGGCGGTGAAGAAGAGCGTTCCGAGGTAGAAGTTGGGCGCCGACCAGGGCAGCAAGGGGTCGACCCGCTCCAGCCATTGCTGTGCCCCCGCCTCCAGGCCATATTGCGGGGCGTGGCGGAGGCTTTCTCGCAGGGCTGGCGCTGCCCGCTCGACGGCGGCCGGCAGCCCGCCGGCCCCGAAAAAATCTGCGCCGTAGGTGGCTGACAGCCCTTCGAAATAGGCCCGGTGGGGGTAGAAGACCTCTGTCTCGAACCGGGGCCAGACGGGGTAGCCGTAGGGCGTGGCGTTCAGGACTTGCATGATCGGCCGGTAGAGCGGGATGACGGCCATGAGTAGTAGCCACCTCCTGGCCCCAGCCTATGCGCGGGCGGCGCCGGAGAACCAGTGGGCCTGGCTCTCCGGCGCCGGCGCGGCTCCCTAGCGGCTCGGCTGTTCCCGCTCGTTGTTGTTCGAGAAGTAATGAGCCGTGATGGGAATCGTCCTGCGAATCTTCGTCATCCGCAGGTTCCCTTCGACCTGCTCCGTCTCCATGGGGTTGTACTTCTGCTTGTCATCCCATTCCTCGAACACCTTTCGCACTTCGGGCGGAAGTCCTGGCCTGGGCATGAGCGCGCACCTCCCATCGGGCGGGTTGGAGCCATCTTTAGCATGCCCAGCCGGAGGAGTCGGAGCGTGGCATGTCAAACCTTTGGTTCCATGCCAACCTTGTGGAAAAGAGGCGATCCAACCACCATGTCGCAGTTCGATTCCGGAAAGCGCCGCCCCCACAGCGACCGGATCGACACCATCGCCACCCACGCCGGCGATGATCCGTTCCGGTTCCTCGGCGCCGCGGCTCCGCCGATCATCGAAACCAGCACGTTTGTGTTCGAAAGCTATGAAGCCCTTGAGGAAGCCTTCGCCCATCCGGACGGGCACTGCATCTACACCCGCGGCAACAATCCCACCGTCCGGGTGGCGGAAGAGAAGATCGCTGCGCTGGAAGGTGCCGAGGCCTGCCGGCTCTTCGGGTCGGGCATGGCTGCCATTTCGTCGGCCATTTTGGCGTTTGTGAATGCCGGCGACCATATCGTGTCGCTGAGGACCGTGTACGGCCCGGCCTACAAGTTCATGGCCGAGTGGCTGCCCCGCTTCGGCGTTATGACCACGTTTATCGATGGCACAGATCCGGCGGAGTGGGCGGAGGCGTGCCGGCCCAATACCAGGCTGTTCTACCTTGAATCGCCGTCGACGATGGTCTTCAAATTGCAGGATCTGCCCGCGGTGACGGCCATCGCCCGGGAGCGGTCGATCCGGACGATCATCGACAATTCCTATTGCACCATGCTGCTGCAGCGGCCCCTCGAACTTGGGGTCGACCTGTGCGTCTACTCGGCGACCAAGTATCTGAACGGCCATTCGGATGTGGTGGCGGGCGCCGCCGTGGGCAGCCGGGCGCTGATCGGGCAGATCAACAAGGCGGAGTTTCCCCTGCTGGGCGGCATCATCGGGCCGTTCGAGGCCTGGCTGATCGCCCGGGGCCTGCGCACCCTGCCCGCCCGCATGCGCCAGCACCAGGCGAGCACCGCACAGGTGGTGGAGTACCTGGCCGGGCACCCCCGGGTGCGGCGGGTCTACTATCCCGGGCATCCATCGCATCCGCAGTACGATTTGGCCTGCCGCCAGATGAAAGGCGCGTCCAGTCTGCTCTCCTTTGAGCTGGACACGGCGGAGCTCGCGGCGGTCAAGCGGTTCGTCAACGGTGTGCGTTTCATCGGGCTGGGGGTCAGCTGGGGCGGGCATGAGTCGCTAATCTTTGCGCCCCTGATTGCGCAGAGCCGAGAGCTGCCGCCCGAGCGGTGGCAGTCGGCCAATCTGGTCCGGCTGCATGTGGGGCTGGAGGATCCGGCCGACTTGATTGCGGATCTGGAGCAGGCGCTCTCCCAGCTATAAGACTGTTTGGACGGACCGGGGTTGCCCGGTCCGTTTCCCTGCTGCTCACTCGCCGCTGCGGGCTGCTCACCCGCCACTGCGGGCTGCTCACCCGCCCCTGCGGGCTGCTCACCCGCCCCTGCGGGCTGCTCACCTGCTATTGCCGGTTCTTCGCCCGCTGCGCAAGCGTGTGAAAGGCCAGCCACCAGCCGGGAGTATGGTCTGCCAGTGACATCGGTGCTCGCCTGCCCATGCCGCTGTCGTTACTGCTGCTCCGGGTGCAGCGAAACCATCACAGGCGCCGGGTGGTTGTCAAAAAATACAAAGCTTGTGGCCAGGATTGGCTTGTACCGATTGACAACCCAACCAGGTTCCTGGCCCGCACTTGCCCTCATTACCCCCAATGGAGGACACAAGCGACACGATTCGCCGGATTTCGCGAACTTTCGTTACCTGGAGTGGGATCCGACCCACTTCGGCTGTGGTGCACTTGTCAGAATCTACAAGGCTTCGGCTTCGCCAAACTTGGATTTATTGACAACCGGCTCCGCGCTTACGGCTGGCGGTAGAGCAGCCGATCCTGATTCGGCCCCTCACGGCGGTACACCCACAGGGCGCCCGGCGCCGTCTCGCCCTTCATGTACGCGAGCGCCGGGTCCCGCATGACCGCCCAGGGAAGGGTCTCTGCGACCAGCCGGAGCGCCTCGGCCATTGGCACAAACCGGGCTTCCAGCACGACCCCGTCCGGGTCCCGGGTCTGCGGTTCACCCGACCAGTCTGCCACCTCAAAGGCGAAGGCTGTGAACTGGGCGCCCTGCTGGGTCGTCTCGCTGGCTACCCACACATGGTTCTGCGGGTTGTCAACCTGTACGACGTACACCAGGCGGCCCGGGGCGCGGACCGTCAGCCCCGTCTCCTCAAGGACCTCACGAGCCAGGGCTTCCGGCAGGACCTCGCCGGCCTCGACGCGCCCGCCGGGCAGCGCCCAGGCCGGGGCAGGGTCGCCGGGGCCCTGCTGTCTTACCAGCAAAATCTCGTCCTGCCGCCGGATAATCGCCGTTGCGATGAGATAGGTCAACTGCTTGGCCACGATGACACTCCTTTACCGTCAGACATAGCGCTCCACGATGCTCCGGGCCTGCGCCAGTACCTTGCCCCGCAGTGCGGAGGGCTCCAGCACTTCAATATCGGTGCCGAAGCTCAGGACAAACTCCACGGCGTTGGCTTCCTCCTCGAACCGGATGGAGACCGTCAGCCAGCCGTTGTCATCCGCCGGCCCGACTTCCTCGATGCGGGACCAGCGGCTGGCCCAGCGCATCCGCTGCAAAATCGCCTGGTTCGCCCGGACTGTCACGGGAAACCGGGGCAGGGCGGCCACAAACTCGGCGGAGGCGGCCGACCAGTGCGCGGCCAGATCGAAGTCGGGGGGCCGTTCGCACGGCTCCTCCAGCACGGCTGCATGCACGACCCGTGAAACCCGATACGTCCGCGGCTCGCCGCCGTCGCCCGCGGCCGCCACCAGATACCAGACGCTCCCCTTGGCCACCAGCCCCAGGGGATCGAGCGTCCGGTCCGAGGCGGTTCCGTCGCTTTTCTGGTACGTGATCTGCACTTTCCGGTCCTGCCAGACTGCTTCCTGCAGCATGGGCAGGCACGCCACGCTCTCGCCCGAGCGCTGCCAGCCCGCCATATCGACATGGATGCGCTGGCGGATGTCCTCGGCCCGCCGCCGGGAGTCGGGCGGCAGCGCGGCCAGCAGCTTGGTCAGGGCGCCCTCCGCGGCGTCCGCCAGGCCCAGGTCGGCCATCATCCGGAGGGGGCGGTGGAAGAAGAGCGATTGGATCTCCGGGGCGTTCAGCCCCGTCAGGTCAGTCCGGTATCCTTCGGCCAGGGCCCAGCCGCCGCCGGCGCCCCGCTCGGCGAGTACCGGCACGCCGGCGGCGCTCAGCGCCTCCATATCCCGGTGAATCGTCCGTTCCGAGACTTCGAGGCGGTGCGCCAGCTCGCGGGACGTCATCTGGCCGTGAATCTGCAGGAGCAGGAGAATCGAAAGCAGCCGGTCCGCGCGCATCTCATCACCCCTCATGATGAATATGACATAGGGTGTCATCAATCCTGTCGTATACTCCGACAGGGAGGTGACCAGTGTTGCGGGACTTGCTGGTGAAGTATCTGGGACCCCGGCGGTGGGCGGTAGCGGCCATGTCCGGCCTGCTCCTCGCCGCCGCGGGCCTGCAAGTAGCGGCCCCCCGGTTGGTGAGCCGGTTCATCAATGAGGCGCAGGCCGGTGCCGGGCAGGGGGCCCTGATCAGGATCGCCGTGATCTTCCTGAGCGTTTCTCTGGCGGCCCGGGTGGTCCGGGCGCTGGCGGCCTACGCCGGGGAGCTGGTGGCGTGGTCGGCAACCAATGCGCTGCGGCTCGATCTGGTGGCGCATCTGCTCCGGCTGGATCTCGCCTTTCATAAAGAACGGACGCCCGGTGAGCTGATCGAGCGAGTTGACGGCGACGTCAGCGCTCTCGCCGGGCTCTTTTCGCGGCTGATGATCGAACTGCTCGGCGCCCTGCTGCTCCTGGCGGCCGTCGTCATCTCCCTGATCGCGGTCGATTTCGCGCTCGGACTCGCCTTCGGCGGCTTCGCTGCCTTGACCGTCGCAACGCTCGCGTGGATCCGGGCGTTGGCTGTTCCGCGGCAGGCCGCAGACCGGGAGCAGAGCGCCCAAACGTACGGTCTGGCCGGCGAGGTGCTGTCGGCCACGGAGGATCTGTGTGCCGCCGGGGCGACCGGTTATGCCATAGAGCGGTTCGCCGCCCGATTGCGGGCGTGGCGCCCCGTGCGGTACGCGGCGGAACTGAGCGGAACGGCGGTATGGGTGGCCGCTACCCTTGCGTTCGGCGTGGCCGACGGCATGGCCTACCTGCTGGGCGGGCGCCTCTTCCTGCTGGGCAGGGTTTCGCTGGGCGCCGTCTACATGGTCGCAGCTTACGCGGCAGCGCTGGCGCAGCCGATCGAAACGATCCGCCGGGAGATGCAGGAACTGCAGCGGGCGGGCGCCGGCGTGCGGCGGGTCCGTGAACTGCTCAGCCTGCGCTCCCGGGTGCCGGACGGCGATGCGGCGCTGCCGCCCGGCGCCCTGCCCGTGGAGTTCCGGAACGTCCGGTTTAGCTACGATGGGCAGAGCGATGCCCTGAGCGGCCTGACGCTGCGCCTGGAGGCAGGCCGCACGCTGGGCGTCGTCGGGCGGACGGGCTGCGGCAAGTCGACGATTGCCCGGCTGCTGGTGCGCCAGTACGATCCCAGCGAAGGACAGGTGCTGGTGGGCGGACTGGACCTGCGGACGGTCAGCCTGGCGTCGCTGCGCAGCCGCATCGGGATGGTGACGCAGGAGGTCCAGCTGTTTGGCGCCAGCCTGCGGGAGAATATCACCCTGTTTGATCCCACGGTGCCGGATGAGCGGCTGCGGGCGATTTTAGGCGAACTTGGCCTGGACGGCTGGGCCCTGGAGATGCCCGTGGCGCCGGGGAGCCTGTCAGCCGGCGAAGCACAGCTGCTGGCCTTTGCCCGGGTCTTGCTGCGCGATCCGGGAGTGGTGATTATGGATGAGCCTTCCAGCCGACTGGACCCGGCGACGGAGGCGCGCCTGAATCGGGCCATGCAGAAGCTGATGACCGGGCGGACGGGGGTCATCATCGCTCACCGGCCGGCAACGCTGGAGCGGGTTGATGCGGTTCTGCATCTGAAGGGGGTGGCGCCTTGAAGACCGGTTACTTCATCCGGCGTTTGATCGCCTGCGAGCCGTGGTACTACGCGGCCAACGCCTGCTGCTGGCTGCTTTTTCACACGTGGCCGCTGATTCCGGGTCTGATCGCACGGGCGCTCTTCGAGTCGCTGGCCCGGGGGGGTCAGGTGGTGGTCGCCTTAGCCGTGGCGGCGGTGGCGGCGGGCGCCTTCCGGGGGTTGGTGGTGCTGACAGCGGCCCTGACGGGCGTGCCCTACCGCTTCAGCCTACAGTCGATTCTGCAGCGCAACGTATTGGCCGCCGTGCTCGCCCGGCCCGGCGCCCGGGCCCTGCCGGGGCCCGTGGGCGATGCGATTTCGACCCTGCGTGACGATGTCGCTATGACGCTCGAAGGGGTCGACCTTACGTTCGATGCAGCTGCGGGGCTGCTCTTCGCCGTGGGCAGCATGGCCGTGCTCCTGGCCGTGGACTGGCAGGTGACGGTGCTGGTCTTTCTGCCGGTGGTATTGGTGGTGGCTGCGGCACAGGCGGCGCGCACCCGTGCTGTCCGGGTGCGGGAGGAGAGCCGGGCGGCGACCGCCCGGCTGACGGGCGCCGTGGGCGAAGTCCTGGGCGCCGTGCAGGTGTTCCAGGTAGCGAGGGCAGAGGAGCGGGCGGTAGCCTATCTCCGGCGCCTGAGCGATGCCCGGGAGCGGGCCGTGCTGCGGGACGGGCGCCTCGGCCTGACGCTGGCGGCAGTCTTCGAGAGCACGGCAGGCCTCGGCGCCGGGCTCGTGCTGATAGTGGCGGCGGGCAAGCTGGCGGCGGGGAGTTTCACTGTGGGCGACCTGGCGCTCTTTTCGGCCTATCTGATGAACGTGGCCGACTTTACAGGATTTCTGGGCTATCTGGTCCATACGTACCGGCAGGCGGGAGTCAGTCTTGCCCGCCTGGTGGCGCTGATGCAGGGCGCCCCGGCCGCGGGGCTCGTGGCCCGGCGCCTGCCTGTGGCGCCGGCGCCCGCGCTCGCCGCCCGGGCGGCTGCGAGGCTGCAGCGGCTGGAAGTGCGCGGGCTGACCTGCGTGCACCCGGAGTCGGGGCGGGGCGTCTTCGACATCAGCTTCACCCTGGAGCGGGGCAGCTTCACGGTGATTACGGGGCGGATCGGTTCGGGCAAGACCACCCTGGTGCGGGCATTGCTGGGGCTGCTGGAGACCCAGGCGGGGGAGGTCCGCTGGAACGGGGCGCCGGTGGCGGAGCCGGGGCGGTTCTTCGTGCCGCCGCGGGCGGCGTACACGCCGCAGGTGCCGGGGCTGCTCTCCGCCTCGGTGCGGGAGAATATCCTCCTCGGTGTCCCTGAAGATCACGCCCTGGACCGTGCCATCCACAGCGCTGTGCTGGAAGATGACGTCGCGGCCTGGCCGCAGGGACTGCAGACCCCCATCGGGGCCCGGGGGATGAAGCTGTCCGGCGGCCAGGTGCAGCGGACGGCTGCCGCCCGCATGTTCGTGCGGGACGCAGAGCTGCTCATCTTCGACGACCCGTCCGGCGCCCTGGACGCCCATACGGAGGAGATGCTGTGGGAGCGGACGCGCCAAGAGGCGGCGACCTATCTGGTCGTCTCCAACCGGCCGGGCGCTCTGGCCCTGGCGGACCAGGTGCTTCATCTCGAAGACGGGAGACTGACGGGCTAGTCGGTCCACCCCAGCATGTCGGGGGAAGCGGCGACCCAGCCGGTCTCCCCCTGCTCGGTCTGCACCCAGACCCACGCCCGCCCTTCCTGCTCCCGGTACGCGTAAGACACCGTGTCGCTCGCGGCGCCTACTCTCAGCTTGGCACCAGGCGGCAGGCAGCGAATCACCTCGGAAGCAAGGGCGGTCCACTTGCGCAGGTTGAGGCACTCCCCCGGCGGTACGTTGACCTTAAGGAGCCAATCATCCTGAAACGGCGGCAGCTGGATTCGCGGCGGCAGCCGCAGCATCGGGAGCTCGTCCCAGTCGGTCCCCCGGGGCGGGTCGACCCGAAACCGAATCTCTGTGCCGGCGGCGTTCCACTCGGGCGGGGTGATAAGCCAAGAGCCGTGCGGGTGCTTGGCAAACTGCACCTGGTGTCTGATCGCCCCCGTCTTTTCGATGATTGCGGCGCCGGTCGCGTACAGGTTCGCATCAACCGGAGACGGCACCAACCGGCCATAACCCCAGCTCACGTGGTTCTCGCCCCGCAGGGGCTGGGGCGCCGGGCGCAGGGCGCCCCCCCGGACTGCCGTCCAGGCGCGGTCGCGGCTGCCGGTGAGAAGCTGCTCGCTGTCGGCCAGCCATTGACCCGCGTCGACGCCCAGCACCCGGAGCACCGGGGCGCCCGTGGCCGCCTCATACCAGCCGACGGTGCCGATCACACCGGCGAGGGTCTCCGTTGCGGCGACGAAGCGGCCGTCGGGCGAGAGCGATCGGGCCGAACCGCGCAACGTCGCCTCGCCGGTCTGGCGCCCGCCCCAGTCGTAGTAGCGAATCAGCGTGCTGCCTTCGGACTCGATACCCATGACGGCGAATCCTTCCCGGCCCCGGGGCGCCACGTCCGCCTGCCCGGGGACTGACCCGAGGTTTTTCTCTACACCCGTCGTCAAGTCCAGCAGCACGGCGGAGTCTGATGTGGCCGACAGGGCCGCACGCTTCCCGTCCGGCGAAAGCACCAAACGCCCCTGGGCGGTTGCCGTGCCCACCGGCTCCATCTTCTCGGTCAGAAGGAACAGCCTGTCGCCGGCCCGGAAGAGCACACGCTCCGGTGCGGAGCCGAGAAACCAATGGGTGGTCTGATCGTAGCGGTAGGTTTCGCCGGTCCGGCGGTTCAGCAGATAACCCGCCCCTTCACGCCGGGCCGTCACCCACCCCTCATCGCCGCCGTGAACCTGCACGTCGTTGTCGATGCCGCTGACCCAGCCTTCCAGCTCCCCGGTGGCCACGTTCAGGTAGTACTGCCCGGCTTCGGTCACGGGGCGGCCGGGCGCCAGGGTGACGCGCCGGAGGACCTGCTCAGCCAAGGGTACGGGGCCCGGGACGGGCAACTGCGGGGCGGGCCGTTCCGGTGCCGGTTGCGCCATCGGCGGCGCCTCCTGCGGCGGTTGGCTCACCGGCGGCCTGCCTGCACAGCCCACGCACATGACAGCAACCAACAGCAACGCAGCCAGCCTCATCATCATGCACCGCCTTTCCCCTCCTTTGACGCCGCCGCACCAAAGGCAGTTGCCGTAGACGGGGACATACTATCCCCGAGGTGATCGCCCGATGGTCTCCACTGAAGATCGCCAGCGCTGGGTCTTCCGGGCCGGCGTGCTCACGATTGCCGTCAACATCATCCTTACGCTGACCCGGGGCGCCGCCGGCTTCCTGTCCGGCAGCACCGCCGTCCTGGCCGACGCCGCCAACTCCGGCACCGACATTCTCGCCACCCTGGTAGTCCTGGGCGGGGCCCGGATTGCCGCACTGCCCCCCGACCCCGGGCATCCGTACGGGCACGAGAAGGCCGAGCCGGTCGCAGCAAAGATCGTCGGTCTCATCGTCGCCTTCGCCGGCGCGATGGTGGCGCTGGGCGCCTACCAGGCCCTGCGGGCGGGGCGGGCGGAGCCCATCGGGACGCTGGCGGCCTGGGTAACTGGGATCTCCATCATCGTCAAGGAGCTGCTGGCCCGGCACCTGATCGGGGTGGCGCAGCAGACCGAGAACGAGGCCCTGCTGGCCGACGCCGCCAACCAGCGCACCGACGTGCTGGCCTCGGCAGCCGCCCTGGCCGGCGCCCTGGGCGGGCGCTTCGGCATGCCTACGCTGGACCCGATCATGGGCCTGGTCGTCTCCGCCCTGATTCTGCGGATGGGCCTGGGGCTGTACTGGCGCTCCGTCGGCAACCTGATGGATCCGGCCCCTGACCCGGCGACCATGACTGCCCTCACCTGCGCCGCCGCCGGCGTCGACGGGGTCGTCAGCGTGGACGAAGTCAAGGCGCGGGTCTTCGGGGCGGGCATTTACGTGGACTGCAAGGTCTGCGTCGCGGCCGACCTGTCGGTGGAGGAGGGGCACCGCATCGGCAAGCGGGTCAAGGACGCCTGCCGGGAGGCCGTGGCCGAAGTGCGGGATGTCCTCGTACATATAAATCCTTGCCGAATTCCGGACCGGCAGGGAAGTGAGTGAAAGGCGGGGAAGGGTAGAGTTGCGAGGTGAGCCCCGTGCCAGAGACAGAGCCTATGTATAACTTAAAGGCCGTCGTCCAGCGGACCGGTATCCCCGCCCAGTCCCTGCGGGCGTGGGAAAAGCGGTACGGCATCATCATTCCGGTGCGCAAGCCCAACGGCCACCGGGTCTATCCGCGCACGGAAGTCGAGAAGCTGCTCCGGCTCAAAGCGCTGATGGCCCGCGGCATGACAATCTCCCAGGCGGCGGCCCAGCTGGAGCATGCCCCCGAGCCCGAAGCTCCGGGCGGCGAAGTCGACCGCATAGGCGCTCAGCTTGCCGGCGCCCTGGCGACCTGCGATGGTGAAGCCGCGGCGCGTCACATCGGGCAGGCGGCGGAGCTCCTGACGGTGCCGCAACTGCTCCTGCGCATCATCCGGCCCATTCTGCCGCGACTGGCGGCCTTCGGGCGGACATGGCTCCGCCTGCGCCTGGGCGCCCTGCTGCTGCAGGCGCCGCCGGCGCCGGGCGCCCAGTCCGTGCTGGTCATGGCGCCGAACCCGGACGACCTGCGCCCGCTCCTGGTCGCGCTGCTGCTGAGCCGCAAGGGCAAGCGCGTCATATACGTGGAAGGAGCAGAACCGCCGGCCGAACTGAAAGTCGACCTGCTGGTCGACCCGCGCCGCTGGCGCGATGGTGTTCCGCCCGAGCAATTATTTGAGTAGGTGCAGTGGCCATGTATGAGCTGATCATCATCGGCGCCGGCCCCTGCGGCATTGCCGCTGCCATCGAGGCCGAGCGCCGGGGGCTGAGCTACCTGGTGCTGGAGCAGGGCCCCGTCTGCATGTCGCTGACGAAATACCCCATCTACATGACGTTTGCCAGTAGCCCGGAGAATCTTGAACTGGGCGGCCATCCGTTCCCAACGGGCGGCGAGAAGCCAACCCGGCTCGAAGCGATCCGGTATTTTCGGCGCGTTGCCGAAGTCGAGCGAATCCAGGTCCGCCAGTATGAAAAAGTAACCGCCGTGGAGCCGGGCTTCATGGTGAAGACCCGCCGCCGCGACGGTACGGAGGCGGCCTATCAGGCCGCGAATGTCGCCCTGGCCACCGGCTATTTTGACCACCCGAACCTGTTGGGCATTCCGGGCGAGGAGAACCCGGAGCGGTGCAGCTTCCTGAATGCAATGTAAGCAGACGAATCTGTTCGCTCCGAGTGTTCGCAAACCGGCCTGTGCCGGGGCATGGCGGACAATCGGTGACTTCATCGCAGGCCCATTAGCTTCACGAAGGTGAGTTGGACAGAGAAATCGGGTGCAGATGTGGCCTTTCGGAGCGATTCTCAGGACAGAAAATCGAGCAGCGATGTTCCATCGCAACTACTAGATAGGTTGGTGTCAGCCGTTGTATGAGCTCGTGATTATCGGTGGTGGTCCTTGCGGGATCGCTGCCGCTGTAGAGGCCCAGCGACGGGGCTTGCGCTACCTGGCGCTCGAACAAGGTTCCCTCTGTTCCTCGCTGACCAAGTACCCGATATACATGACGTTCGCAAGTTCTCCCGAGAACCTGGAACTAGGCCTGGATTCCGCACATGGCCTTACTGAAATCTCAGAGGCAGGAGCGGGACACCTAAAGGATGCGTTCGACCTTGAGGAGTTCCAGCAGCCGACGCTGTACCTCTTTGGGTTTCTCGACAGCGAGGGCTGGCCCGGTGGGCGTGGCGACAGAAGTCGCCATCCACCAGGAAAG